>ERZ1740059.148-NODE-148-length-37948-cov-9.571741_pt1 | contig 37948 bp, 27 predicted proteins | sample MGYA00581744_ERZ1740059 | MGnify/ENA primary metagenome ERZ1740059 (study PRJEB43018, sample SAMN04849738) | marine metagenome | isolation source: floating plastic debris | place: Pacific Ocean | collected 2008-08-28 | study: EMG produced TPA metagenomics assembly... | reverse complement strand
GGGGATGGGGAGATGGGGAGATGGGGAGATGGGGGGATGGGGAGATGGGGGGATGGGGAGATGGGGAGATGGCGACAAAATCGAATTTTTACCTTTGATTTTTGAAGGGCTAGAATATCACAAACACTGTTAATGTTAGAGGGATTTTTAGGTGAGTCAATCTTCTAAGTTGAATCAAAGATTAACCCAGGCTTTTGGGATGTTTCTTGGTATTGCAATAGCTGTATGGGTACTCAGAGGCTTGGGTATTCTTACTTTTATTCCTGGAGGAGTTATTTTACTGTTATTTTTAGCTGCAGTTGCTTTCGGGATTCTTAGTTATGCTCAAAAAACTTGGTTACGTTTTTAGATCGCGATTCTATTGTATGTAGGATGGAGGATGACAAGTTTTTCCTTAATATAAGAATTATCTTGATTTACGTTGCACTATTGTAATCTAATAGAGTTGACGCTCAAACTTATTATTTTGGTTACTCTAAATAAACCCATAGAATGTTTAAGTAAATTTGCTATGTATTGCAATAGATAAACAATTTTCATTTTTCAATCCATTCCATATAATTCGTTTATAAACAGTTCGGAAATTGCAAGCATTAAAAATTGTAATTGTTGGAGGTGGGGCTGCGGGTTTTTTTGCGGCAATCGCGGCTGCTAAAACTAACCAGAAAGCCTCTGTTATCTTACTTGAAGCGAGTCGCCAACTACTGGCGAAGGTTCGTATTTCTGGTGGGGGGCGTTGTAATGTCACTCACGCCCTTTTCGATCCGAAGGGTTTTATCCAAAATTATCCCAGAGGTTCAAAAGCTTTATTGGGTGCTTTTTCTCGCTTTCAAGCTCGAGATACACTCAGCTGGTTTGCTTCTCAAGGAGTACAGTTAAAAACTGAAGCTGATGGCAGGATGTTTCCCATTACAGATAATTCGGAAACCATTGTAAATTGTTTAATAAAAGCCGCTTCAACTTATGGGGTACAAATTCGCACGGGTTCACCTGTTGTTTGGGTGGAGTCTCAAGATAATGTTGCAGAATCGCAAGAAGATAGTTCTCATATTTTGACCGATGATGATGACGATAAATCCAGAAACTTCGAGGTTTTACTTAAATCCGGGGAAACTCTACAATGCCATAAACTATTGCTTGCAACTGGTAGCAACCCTATAGGTTACAGAATTGCCAAAAAGTTAGGTCATCAAGTTGAACCTACTGTTCCTTCTTTATTTACTTTCAATATTTTAGATAAGGAATTACGAGAATTAGCTGGTGTTAGCGTTAACCCGGTACAGCTACGTTTATCAATACCGGGAAAACCCCAACTAGAACAGATTGGACCGTTACTAATTACTCATTGGGGTTTAAGTGGTCCTGCGGTGTTAAAACTTTCAGCTTGGGGTGCAAGAATATTCCATGAATCGCGCTACCAAGGAACTTTATCTGTTAATTGGCTACCAGATTTAAACCAAGATGAAGTGCGAAAAGAATTACAACAAGTAAGAATTGACTATGGAAAAAGGGCGATCGCATTACATCGAGGATTCAAATTACCCCATCGCTTATGGCAATATCTGATATCCCGCGCCGGTATTGATAGAGAAACTCGCTGGGCAGAATTACCCAAAAAAGCTTTAAATAAATTAGTGCAAGAATTAACTCAAGGACAATACATTATTAGCGGTAAAGGAGTTTTCAAAGACGAATTTGTTACCTGCGGCGGAATTAAGCTCAAAGAAGTTAATTTTAAAACTATGGAAAGCCGCTTAGTAAAAGGACTCTACTTTGCTGGAGAAATTCTTGATATTGACGGAGTTACCGGCGGCTTTAACTTCCAAAGTGCTTGGACAACTGCTTATTTAGCAGGCTTAGCAATGGGAGGTTAGGAGTTAGGAGTTAGGAGTTAGAAGTTAGAAATAATTTATTCTCCCCATCTCCCTATCTCCCCATCTCCCCATCCCCTAATAAGGCGGATACCCAAAATCATCTTCATCGGGGTAAACGTAAGAACTGGAAACTCCTGCAACTGCCATTGGGCGGGTTTCAGTTTTTACTGGTTCCTTGGCAAAATCTTTGTATTCTTCAAAATTCTTAGAAATTAGTTCAGATTCTTTTGAGTCCGAAGCAATCAAATATTTAGTTAGTGTGGAAACTGTAGGATGCTTATAATCTACAGTTGCAGAAACCAAAACAGTATTTGTGGCAATTCCTCGCTCCTCACATTCAATGATTGGGGAGAAAATTCCGTGAGCGTGAAATAAAGGTCCTTTTGGGGTTGCGACTTGACGACGATAGCCTGCATAGGCTCTTTCTAATTCGGTAACAAATCCACTAATTGCTCTACCTTGCTGATATTCGCAATAAGCTTTGCTAAAACTTGCTCCTGCTGCACCATTTAAAGTTAATTGTAAAGGTAATTCATGCAAAAAATTCTGATCGTTCCCTACTAAAAAAATTAGATAGCGAGTAAAAGTTTTAAATTTAAGTTTGTCTGCTAAAAAAGCATCATAATTATCTCTGAGAGTTCCTAACTTTGCACCTGTTTCGCGGTCTTTTACCGATAAAGGTCCCCGACGTACTATAACTATATTTGGGGTTGTACTAATAAGAACCGTTTCAACTCCCGAACTAAATTGATGTTCTACTTGCTGCCAATTATCATCCGGTACAAAGCCAACAGCACGGGCATTTTCTAGCTTAATTGCTAAACCGTAGGAAGTTACGCCATCGGTGCCATATCTGGGATTTATCATTTGACACCAAGGGATAACACGAGAAGGTGGTGCATTGAACTTCTCGTCCTCAAAGTCGAATTTTGCAGATGCTTTCATCGTATATGCGCGGTTGTCGATTTTGTAATGTTAAAGTTGACGGGCACCCATAATATTTTTTTCTTCTAAAAAAATTCTTATGGGAACCCTTGATTCGGTTGAGTATAAATTGAGTGCGAGGAGTGAAATTAAACGTTTTTAGGCAAGTAAATGCCATGATTCGCCGCAACCGAGAATCAGTTTAAGTCATGTTTAGTCAATTATTATTTATTTATCATTACGAAGGGGAATTACGCATCTATCTGAAGCAGTTTTTAACAAGAACTTCATGTTCACCGTGGTGTTTGAATCTTAATTTCGCTGTGAATAATTCTCAGTTAAATAAAAAATTTGTAATTAAAAGTACTAAATATATCTAAGTTTTTCTATTGCGATCGTATCCACCGGGGAATGTAATTCCCATTCTCAAAGCGCAAAAACGTATAAATGAACTAATAATTTCATTTTTATAAAAGAGTTATATTATTAACTTTCAATTTTTGTAATTAAGTATTTACCTACAGAAGTACTATTTTATTAAAAAAATATGGTAAAAATATAAACCTTCTTCACTGTCAGATAATGTTAACATTTCTCAACCGTTAACCTTTCTCTGGGTAAATAAAGCAGGAACGCCATCATCGCTGTTTAATTTCGCTGAAAGTATTTAAATCAGGACTTACAATTAAGCCCAATCCTTTCTAAGGCTGGCAGAAAGTGACAGCATAAGAAAGGATTAGGATGAGTGCCTTCTAGCTCTTAAAGTGGATTTGCATTAAAACTTAATTACGAAAAAAGTGCGCCATAGGTTTGACGGCCAAATATTCCGTCAGATAAAAGTCTTTTATCTTTTTGAAACTGTTTAACTACTGCTTCGGTTATTGGGCCAAAATCGCCATCAGGGACTAGCCTATATCCTTTATCAACTAGCTGACGCTGAACCTTTCTCACATCTTCACCTGTAGATCCGCGCCTTAAGACAATACCGTACTTCGGTCGTAGTTCTTCACGCACGCTGACAATTGATATTCCGGGTTTCGTATTGTCATGAATTAGTTTCGCTGCATCTAAGCTTTTGATACGTACGCATCCGCTGGAGTCTGGGTATTCGGGAACATCTGTATAATAATGCAGTGCAATTCCACGGTAATCATCTTGAAAACGTGTCACCCATTTCGCTGCTGGGAATTCGCTAAAACTAGGTTCGTGACGAATTACCGAGAAGTCGCCTTTTGGAGTGCAATTTGTCCCGCTTCTTTGGCTAGTTGCAACATCATCACAATTGACACTGCTAATACCTTCACCAGGAGTACAGTGAAAAGGGCCTTTTTGTTTTGCTGCTGCGTTTGCTCCCGTCCATTCAAGCCTCACTTCTTGCTTCCATAAGTCAACGATGACTTTTGAAATATACGTCTGTGTCATTAGATTATTATTGATAGCAATTATATTGCTTGCATACTACTAAAAATAATTCGTGATTAAAAGTACCCATTAGAGTGATTTTTTGTACTGGGCATCTTCTATATACTGACAACTTTTGAAAACTATACCCCAATACGGTTCAGTTAAGAAATTGATCTGTTGAGACAAGCAGGGGGAGCAAGGGTAGCAGAGGGAGCAGGGGGGGGAGAGAAAAACTAGTAACATCCCTACCCTCTTGGGCTTATCTGAACTGTATTGAACCATACCCCTGAAAGATTTGTAGCTAATTACTCGGATGCATGATGCTCAATTAGCTACCCCTAAATCCGCAAAAATAATTCTTGATTCCGAAATCAATCAAAGAGAGGTAGTAGTGATTCTTACAACAACCAATTATTTTAAAAAATCATATGCAATTTGTATCTACTTATCCAGGCAATCTTTTAAAAAAAGGTGCTAGCGATAGAGAGGCTGTTAAAAAGCTTCAAAGAGAACTCAACAAACAGGGATATCCTTGTGATGTTGATGGCATCTTTGGTAATGAAACACAAGAGCAGGTAAATAATTTTCAACGGAATCAACCTACCTTAGAAGCCGATGGTATAGTTGGACCTCTAACATGGCTAAAACTCTTTAAAGAAATTCCACTACAAGAACCCTCCTTTGAAACCGTAAAGGTTTTGAAAAATATAAGTAGTCGAAAAGATATCTATCACCAACCGACTTATCAAGACAATGAAGGAAAAGGAATTTTCCCAAAAAATGGAACAGACAGACGTTCAGAGCGCGTTTATCCGGCTTTTGTTTTGGGGCCACGCAGACAAGTTGATTCCTTGGTGAGACAAATATATGGTCTTTTGCCAAACCAAGACACGGCATTTGTTATAACCGATCGACTTGTTCAATATCCTCATGAATATCTACCCTATATTTCACATGCAAAGAGTGTTGTTCTGATTGGTTCATTTGTAGGAATTGGTACAACAGAAGAAAGCTTCAAGTATGCTTACGAACGACATAAGCGAGAGTTGTGGCAATTAGAGCAATCAATTCAACTTGCTCAAGCGATGAAATGCCCTATACAATCGGTTGTTTTTGCAATGGGGGATTCCCCTCGTTCAGAGGCAACACAGGTGCGCGATCAACTACAAGTCAAATTTAATACTCTCCTTGAGAAATATAATCTCTCCCACCTAAAACAACCAATTACTTGGGGTGCTGATGAAAATGCATTGGTGGCATTCGCACAAACCCTTGCCCCGAAAAAAATACTTATTCGCCTTTCTAACCCCCAAAGCAAACACCATTACGACGCAGAAAAAACTTCCCAAGAAGTTATTCTCGAAAAGTTAAAAGCATTAGGGCTGACAAAAGTAAATTCAGGCTGGGATTTCGATCCAGATTTTGCCACAACCAATACTGACTGGGATTTTGAAGTCGCGATTTTAACGCGCCGTGCGGGGGGTAGTACTGATGACTATCAATCCAACGATTTAGAACAAGCTAAATTAGACGAGAAATTTTTGAGCCGCTATCGTTCCTATACTCCAGAACAGCGTAGTAAGCTAGTTATCATCGATGGCAGACTCTTTAATGGAGCGTGGGATTCTCGCTCCGCTCTAAAGAATTGCGATTTATTAGCATTTGGCTCTTGGGGAACCTTTGGAAATGTCGTCGGTGCAACATTGGCAATCGCAAAAATTTTATTTGTTGCCCAAAACCCCCTCGTTCAAAAACAACTTTATCTCGAAGCAGTTGCTCACGATGTTTTTGCTAACGGCTATGCCGAAGCTCAAAGAGGAGAATTGAAAAAACGAGTAGATTTTTCAGGCATTGGGTACGAGCACTATGCCGGATACACAAAAGCTGAAGATACTGCTGTAGTCTTCGCAATCCTTAACGAGTTCGTCAACCAGCGGATGAAGGAACATTTTGCAGGCACAAATTGCCTCGGAGGTAAAAATCTGCGCTTTACTCCACAACTTTGGCGTACTTTTGAGAGTGAAGTTCATTTAGAGCCACCCTTTGAAAACAAGATTGCTCGAGCAGGAGTATTTCGTGAGGATCTTGATTCAACAATTTTTCAACCAACTGCTTAGATGTTTAGCTAATTAGTTAATTAATTAATGGCGATCGCTATGCCAAATACCTTGTAATCCCCCGCAGAAGTGGCAGATTTTTTAGTTTTAAAGATATGCCGTACGCTACAGTAAGCGCAGCTGTTGAGAAGCGGTTAAATTTGATTGCTACTCCCGTCACGCTCTAAGTAACCCTCAAAACTGTAGGCTGGGGAGCCACTCCTGGGGCAAGGAACACGCACCGTTGTAGGAAGTGGCGTTTAAGGAACGAAACGCAGCATTATGTTGGGTTTCACTTCGTTCAACCCAACCTACGTTATAGAAAATCTTCTACCGGGAAGGGAGTAATTAATTTAAAAAGTAAGCAAAACGTAGACTTTGTATCAAAAGAAATATTGATGTAATTACGATCAAAATGCCCCAAAACCAATGTGGTAAAAGCAATACTTCGGCTATTTTTGCAGTATCAGAATTACCTTCGCAATAACGAAAAACATAATTAAAATCGCGAAACGTACTTATACAAGCTTGTACTCCTAGAAACTGAGTTGTAAAAACTTGTATTTCCGGGGATGCTTGTAATCCAATACCCAAAATGATCAAACCTAGTAGAGAAATTACTAAAATTCCAATCCAAGTTCGCACCCAAATGAGAACTGAAATTAACATCAAACTGCTAAGAACAACTAAAATATTTTGGGATGTTTGCCAACTACGAGAAACCCAAATAAAACTAGCACCGATAATAGGAGGTCCCATGGGACCGGCAGCAGAAATAAGTACTTTACCAATTGGTTTTGAAAATAGTGAATTAGGATGTTCGTAACGTGCTAATCCACTTCCGTTAGCAAATATCTCTAATTTTTTGAAATTACCTCCTAGTATCAGAACCATCAAACCATGAGCCATTTCATGATACCAGGTTGATAATAAAGTTAAGGGATAGAGAATTATTTTACCAATTGGAATTTGCCATAATATTCCGGTAAACAAGGCAATTCCAATTAATATAATAAATCCCATATATTCGTTCAAAATTAAAGCTTGTTCTTGATACCAATTAGCTTGCATAATTTCACAATTGATTTATAAATAATTATTTTAAAGGTCAAATTTACAAAAATAACTTACCTATTCTCCTTAATTAATTTATAATATTGGTTTAACAATTAAAGTTAAAAGAATTACATTGTATTAAATATTTACGGCATTACTTGGTACTAATGAATTATCTAGCTCATTTGTTTCTATCGGAAGGCACGCCAGAATCTCTAATAGGAAATCTTTTAGGAGATTTTGTCAAAGGTTCCATAAAAAATATTTATTCAAAAGAAATAATCAAAGGTATTAATTTACATCGAAAAATAGATATTTATACAGATTCTCATCCTATATTTAGGTCAAGTAAAAGACTTATTAGTCTCAAGAGACGTAGATTCTCCGGAATTATGATTGATGTCTTCTACGACCATTTTTTAGCTAAGAATTGGTCTGATTATTCAAGTATTGCACTTGGTGATTTTGCCCATCATGTTTATCAAGTGCTGCAAGAAAATAAAAGTATACTGCCCCTACGATTACAAAATATTCTTCCAGATATGATTACTAATGATTGGCTGAAATCATATCAAGATAGTAATGTAATTGATAGAGCTATAAACGGAATTTCTCGTAGAATCAAAAGAAAAAATAATTTATGTGGCGGAGTAGAAGAACTACTTTTAAACTATCAGCAACTTCAAGCTGATTTTTCTCTATTTTTCCCCGAATTAATCGATTACACGTTAACAGTGAGTAGTGAGCAGTGAGCAGTATTACCGTAATTCTATATGAATTATAATAATTTATGTTTTTGATAAACTCGATTTTATTTCTGCTGGTTAATAATTTAAAATGGTTGAATTTATAAGGGTTATAGATTGGAAATTTGACTTTGATAATGAAATAAATTTTTCTTAACTCTTGTCGAATGAATCAAAGCCAAGTTATTTCTTGGGTATTGTCAAAGTTGAAAAAATAATATTAATTTATATCAAGTCTAGCTAATTAGTTATTATATAGTCGAAACTTATTACTCATTACTTATTACTCATTACTTATTACTTATTACTCCTTAGATATGATATTAATAGTAATTAGTTAATAGTTCCCAAAACTAACTACTAATACCGTTTTGATGCAGATGCGCCTAATATAGCCCACGACAGAGGTGGGCTTCGTTTTGATAACCCCACTAGAAAGGGAGTGAGGGTGATTAAGCGCAGCCTCATATTTTCCTACAATCGCTGGAGTAGACTTAAACCGTGAGTATCGGTACCGCAAGTACTATACAATTCGTATTCTTCAGCTAATTGCTGCACTTGTTGTGATTGGGTGAAACTTGGTTTCCAAGGCTTAGGATTTTTGTAAGCGTAGAAGCTTTCCACTCCATCAATACCTAATTCTGCTGCTGCGGGAATCAATTCAAATAGGGTTTTTCTATAACGGGCTGGATGAGCTAATACTGCTAATCCTCCAGCTTCTTGAATTGCAGCAATGACATTCACAGCTTCATATTCGGAGCCAGTTACTATGTGCCTCTGAGTATAGGGTTGCATGCTTGGATGCTCTGGCTCAAAAGCATAAGCTAGAATGTGTACTTCTACATTTAAAAGATTGGCGTTAATTTCAACTCCACTCCATAAAGTCGGCACGTCAAGACTGGGGTTGTTAAATTTCCAATCTTCTAACCATTTTTGAGCCTCTTGATAACCACCAACACTGTGATGATCCGTGATTGCCAGGCCTTTTAAACCAATGTTTATTGCTTGCTGCATTAACTCTGAGGGCTGCATTCTACCATCAGAATATACGGTATGCATATGAAAGTTATAATTATTCGGACAACTTTGTGCGTCTAAATTCTGGAATACTTCTTTCAAAAGTATTTTAGAAGCACAAGTACGGGCAAAATTCACAACCATAGCCTTTTCTTGTGTAAAATTATTTATCCTTAACACTCCACTCAGCCACACCAGTATTCCGGAAAGTATTAATACTCCGGATTTATTTTGGTATCAATTTTCTGCGCTTAGCAAACTTTTTCAATATGTTAAGACTAACTTAGCAAATTTTAACGTTCGCAGTCATGAGTATTTTATATACTTTCTCAGTATAAGAGTCATAAATAACTCATGGCATTAGTAAGTACAACGAGAGATATCAGCTTGTTGATAAGTCGCAACAGACTATATATTTCTAATATAAAGCGCTTTCTCTCGTACAAAATCAATATCAGCACAAAATATTATACGTATTCTTTATCACATTAATCTGGCAAACCAATCAATTCTCCGGTACCAGAAATTACTTTACCAATGTTATAAGCCGCAATATCTTGAGATTTAAAGAAACTAATCGTCTGTTGTGCTTTTGGTGGTGGAACTATTAAAACAAAGCCAATTCCCATGTTGAATGTATTGTACATAGCTTCCGAACTAACAGAACCGACTTGTGCGAGCCATTCAAACACGGGTGAAATAATCCAACTACCGGTTTCAATTTTGAAAGATTTTCCTTCTCCTAAGCATCTGGGTAGATTTTCTGGCAATCCACCACCTGTAATGTGAGCCATTGCGTGGATTTCCAAACCAGCTTGCTGCGCTGCTAATACTGCTTTTACATAGATACGCGTCGGGGTTAGAAAGGTTTCACCTAAAGTTGTACCGCCAAATAAACTTGGAGTATCGTCCCAATTTAATTCTTTATCGCTAATAATTTTTCTTACCAAACTAAAGCCATTGCTATGTACTCCCGAGCTAGCTAAACCGATTGCCACTTCCCCCACTTCTACCTCAGTTACATCAAGCATCGGACTTTTCTCGACAATTCCCACGCAGAAGCCAGCTATATCGTATTCTCCCGCTTGATAAAAACCCGGCATTTCGGCGGTTTCTCCTCCTAGTAAAGCGCAACCAGCACTTTTGCAGCCAGAAGCGACACCCGCAACTACCTGAGTTAACTGCTCTCCATCGAGTTTACCCGTTGCTAAATAATCCAAAAAAAATAATGGTTCAGCACCTGATGTGAGCACATCGTTGACGCACATCGCTACGAGATCAATTCCAACAGAGTCATGGCGGATGAGAATGTTGGCAATTTTCAACTTTGTTCCAACACCATCAGTGCCAGAAATTAAAACAGGTTGTTTGTAACCGGTGGGTAACTCAAAGCAACCTCCAAATCCACCTAATCCGCCAATTACTTCCTTTCTAAAAGTGCTATGAACGCAATTACGAATTTGATTAACAAAATCGCGTCCAGCTTCAACATCAACCCCTGCATCCCGATAATCCATTTCAGTGAACAGTGAACAGTGAACAGTTAACAGTGAACAGTGAACAGTTAACAGTGAACAGTTAACGGTGAACAGTCACTAGTTACTAGTACAGCACCAAGAGAATAAACCACCCGTTTCAAAAGCTTGAAATCCTTATCTAATGAGACTTTTGACTTTTGACTTTCGCGCAGCGGTACTAGTTGTTAATTCTGTGCACTATTAATTATCAATTATTTTGTTATTTGCTGTCAAAAGACTTCATCTTCGATGCCAACCCACCATTCGCCTAAATTCATTAAGTCTTGGTGGATATCTTGTAGAGTTTCGGCATATTCATTTTCAGAAATCTCGGCTCGATTTTCTTCTAATTTCAAAAGACGTAATTGTATCAACAGCCAAGGTTTGGCCATACTTTGGGTTGCTTCAATATATTGTGCTAATTCTGTGCTATTCATATAAATAAAAATTGAGAATTAATAATTATTAAGGAAATTTCGACGTAACTTTACCGAGAATATTATTAAGTGGAATAAAACCGTAAGAGCGGCTGTCAGTACTTGCAGTGGGATTGTCTCCTGTAAGAAAACAAGAACCATCTTCGAGTACTAAAGCCACTCTTTTGATTATTTCTTTTTTTTGATAGGGATGTCGTGCAACTACGATATCACCTTCATGGGGCAGCTTGTGTCGATAAGCTTTGGGATTGAATAATATTTCGTCTCCTGGCTGAAGCCCGGGAAGCATGGAAGAGCCGCTAATGGACAATCTTTTCCGGATTCCCATAAGCAACTGTAGCAATTTTAAGGCAGTTTGTAATTCCTCATTCATCGCTTATTCAGCCGAGTTTGTAACTTTATCGACACTTTGGCAATTGTTGGTTTTCAACTGCAACTAACTTCAAGACAAATTAGCTAGCTTTGTACCAAGCAACATTGCGATCTTTGGTTGCCCAGAACATATTATGAATTTTTTCTACGGCTGCCATTAATTCGTTGGCGTGCTCTAAGCTAACTTCTACTTTACAAGCGGAGCAAAGTTTTGTTGCTTTCCAAAAAGTGTCGTGCAAGTCAGGATACTTTTCTAAGTGTACTGGCTTAAAATAATCTGTCCAAAGAATTAATAAGTCTTCTTTGGTTTTTTGAGCTTGTTCTTCTTTAATCGCAATGTAGCGAGACAAGGTGTTCAAAGTTGCATGATCTCCTGCTGCTGGATTAAGATCCAAGATTTTCTTGGTCATGGAGAGTACTGCTTCTGCTGTAATTCTAGCGGAAGAAGGATCGTAAACTCCACAAGGCCCGTCACAGTGAGCGTGTACTTGTGGTGCGGGGAAATTAGATTTTAGTTTGGCAGCAATTTTTTTGAACATGGTAGTTAAGTCGAAGGCTTATCTTCAAGTTATTTGTCGTAAAAGGTGGGGAAGAGTTGGAACTGGTAAGAGTAAACCAAAAAATGGGGTATTAAACTCATCCTAAGAAGCTCATTTATCCCCCCCTACCCCATTTAGCTTAGTGCTATTAGGTATTCCAAGCAACCCACAGCTTGAATAACTCGCCTTTTATAAAGATATTTTTTTCTTTTCAATTCTATTAAAAATCCAAATGATATTAGCAGTCACCACCCAAACGGTGTTAACTGCTATTTGTGTTATTGGCAACTGTAATTTGAGAACTACTACACAAAACTTGATTAAACTTATGCAAATCTAATCATTCAACTAAATATTACTTTAGAGGGTTTGCTTCTTGTTTCAGCCAAGGGAGTCGGCTCCAACAGTCCACAAGCGTTAATTCGGGTGTAGCCCACCCTACTCGTGAAAAAAATTGTTTTGAAGCTTTTAGTCATTGTTCATCCATTATTTTCAGCAAATTTAACAAATCGTGGACTCCCGTTTGACCTTTTTACAGGCTTGCCAGTTTTGAATCGACTGTGGTTTACAAACCATATCAATTAAGCCGATGTGTTCGACATTAATTTTAGTATATATGTACACGACTTGTTAAGCAAGAGATGAAAACTTACTTTAATTGCAGAAGTTTAAGTAAGTTTAAAGAAGAATTTCACGATTTAATCATGCTCTATCCCCATTGAAAGAATGACAGAGCTTGTTTATGATGCGAAAATAGAAAATACATGCTACTGACCCAGGGCAATTAGGAATGAGCCAAACATTGTTTATAAAGGTTCACAATTGCAGCTGTAACTTCATCAATCGTTAAACCATCACTAACTATTTCGATCGCATCAGCTGCTTTCATTAGGGGTGAAACCAGTCTTGTACTGTCTTTTCCGTCCCTTTCTTGAATACTACGCTCGAGTTCTTCAAGACTTACAGATGGTTGTCCTTGTTTTTGAAAGTCTTGCTGACGACGGCGTGCGCGTTCGGATACGGTTGCAGTTAAGAATATTTTGACCTCGGCATCAGGAAATACTTGAGTACCGATATCTCGTCCTTCAGCTACTAAACCGCCTTTTTTACCCCAGCTTTGCTGTTGTCTCACTAATGCTTGACGCACGGCGCTTTGTGCTGCGATCGCCGAGACTTTCGATGTCACCTCAGCCCTACGAATTTTATTGGTAACTTCATTACCATTAATCCAAACCTGCACCGGCGAGTTTAAATCTTTGCTGGGAGTTAATTTAATTAAACAACGGTTAGCCAACTCGGCGATCGCACAGTCATCATCTAAAGGGATTCCCTTTTCTAATACCAGCCACGTAACGGCACGGTACATGGCACCCGTATCTAAGAATACCAATCCTAATGTAGCTGCAACTTGACGAGCTACAGTAGATTTACCGGCACCAGCGGGTCCATCGATGGCGATTATCGGTTGGCGATCGCGCAAAATGGTATTGTCAATCAATCGTGTAGACCCAACATGAGCGGCGATCGCAATCATTCCTTCCTCCTGAATTTCATCTAACGGTACTAAGGTATTTGGTTCAATCAATTCGATATATTCCACAGATACAGCACCGACTGTTGCTATTTCTTGAGAAACAGCCTCAATCAGTATGTTACTTTTGCGAACTCCGCTGCGAAAAGCAGCATGAGCTTTTTGCAAGCCACGATACAAAACAGCTGCAGAGTGTTTTTGACTTGCACTCAAGTACTGGTTGCGGGAACTTAAAGCGAGACCATTTGCTTCCCTGATGATTGGACAAGGGACAATTTCTATTGCAAAATTAAAATCTGTAACTAGCCGTTTAATGATGGCTAATTGTTGACCATCCTTTTGACCAAAGTAAGCTCGGTCTGGCTGTACCAAGTTAAATAGCTTGGTAACAATAGTAGCCACACCCTGAAAATGTCCTAGCCGAGTATTACCACACAAGCCTGATATCATACCAGATGGGGGAGTAACTTGTGTAACATTTACATCTTGTGAATCTTGTATATTCTTCCGGTCAAGCTTCATCTCTTCCGGATTTGGTACAAAAATAGCATCAACCCCGGCTTCTTGGCATAATTGCTTATCTTGTTCCAAGATGCGGGGATAATGTTCGTAATCTTCGTCAGGACTAAATTGTAGGGGATTGACAAAAATACTGACTATTACGATGGCATTTTCCTGCCGCGCCCGTTTAATCAAGCTTAAATGACCTTGATGTAAAGCTCCCATAGTGGGAACCAAGCCTACTGCTGTTTGGAAACGAGTTGTAATTTCATGGGGTAGCGGCTCTTGGGAATGCAAAGGCAAAATTCGCCTTTCGGATTTATCCAAATAGCAGCGTAAAGCCGCGACTGTTGTCAACAGGCGCACAAAAAACCTCTATCTACACTAACTTTCCCCCGTTAGTTTATATCCGAATTTGGGGAAAGAGATGAAATAAATAGAGGAATCTCAATATAATTATTAATTATTCAGTTAATTGGTAATGAGGCAGGGGGTAAGGGTAATAGGTAAGAGCTAAGAAATTAGGAGTTTGTGCAGAACTATTTACCTATACCCAATACCCGTGGTAAAGAAAAGGTATTCTTAACCTTTATTTTGATTGCTATCTACCTAAGACTTCAACTCTAACTGGTGCAACACCTCTACCAATCATTCTGATCACTCGCGCTGCACGATGGGAAAGATCGATGACGCGGCCGCGAATGAAAGGTCCTCGATCGTTAATTCTTACTACAACAGAACGACCATTACGCTTATTGGTAACGCGAACTCTGGTACCAAAAGGTAAGCTGCGATGTGCGGCTGTTAATCCTTCTGGATTGAATCTTTGCCCAGAAGCTGTCTTAGTACCGGAACCGTCATAACCGTAGAAGGAAGCTATACCTGTAAAAATTCTTCCTCTTCTTCTTCTTCTACTTACAGCCTTAGTGTGATGCTTTTTGCGTAGTGTTTGTTTTGTTGGCTTTGCCTTTACTGCTGTGAGTTCTGGGGGCAAGCCTGCAATTGTTGTCAGGGGAGATGCCTTACCTAAAAGCCTCCGCAAACGATTTGTTGCTTGGAGGGCATCAATTTTAAGATTATTGGTTGTATCTGGAAGACGTGTTTCGCCATTGATTTCGACAATTTCGGAGCCGTTAACTTTGACAATGTAGCGTTCGGTTAGAGCTTTAGTTCCAGATTTAGATTCGGTGCTTCCGTTCCAACTAACGTTAATCTTGCTAGCATCAACTTTCTTATCGACTAAATCGTTGATTTTAGCTGCTATTAGAGTTGCTTTCTCTACAGGGTTGCCATAGTTGCCCTTGATTACTAACGCTTTTGTTGAACTGTCTTGATTGTTTGCACCTGCGGTTACTTCCTTATTTGCGACAGAATCAGAACTCAAAAATGTCAAAACAGGAATGTTGCGGAGATAGAGAGTTGCTGCCTGACGACCTGCTAACTTGTGTGCGTAAATTTTAGTAACAGTAGTTCTCGAACCATTAGCATTAACCGAAACTATGTTTTTTTCTGGCGCTTCTTGAGAGGTAATTAATGCTTCATTTACCGTTTGAGCGCGAGTAATAGAAGGCGTTCCAAGAATGGTTGATAGTATTGCTACAACAGTCCACAAAAGTCTTTGATTCATGCGTCTAATTATTAAATTAAAGCGAGTGTTGAACTGAGGCTCTAGAATTCACGGAACGAATGCACAACTCGATCGCGATATCTACCTCAAGTCTTACTTTTTTTTACTTTCAGTATTTATTAACTGCAACAGGTTAACACGAACTGATTAGACTTGGGTATCCGAGTTTTAGCGTAGACTACTGTCAAATTATCAAATACCAAGATAGCATTGCAAGGCTAAAAGCTTTGTCAAATCTTGATGAGAGCCTATGTAACATTTTTAGATAAATTACAATATTTAGTTTTTATAATTTGGGTCATTTAAAAATTAAATATATCGCCTATATATTGTCCTAGATTTGATATTTATTACAATTGCGATTCAGAAAATAGTATGTTAGTAGACATCTTATTGACCTTAATAATACTTAGAATATATATTGTGAATTTAGTAATTAAAATCATATATGCTGTAAAATTTGAGTTTTTTTAATCACTTTTTACTTAGAAGTAATTATATGATTACTCTGCAAAAGTGTTGTTCATAAGGACTTTGAGGGATCTGATAGTTAATAATTACTATTATCAGCCAAGTTTCATTAGATACTGATGATTAATTTAAATCTGTTATATATGAGACAAACTTCATAGCATATAAATAATAGATAACAATTCATATTTAAATAAATTAATTGCATGATGAGTCGTATAAAAAATACAGATAATTGTGTATTTATGGAATAAATATTTTGCGCTCAAAAAATAACAAGTTATGAGATAATATTGAAGGTTAATATTTTTATTAGCGCAAAAGTTGATCAATATTATCGAGTAAAAAAAACCTAGGTGATGTGATTTACCAACATGGAGTCGATCGGAATGGTAAATGGTAACGAATAATGGGCGATCGCTCGTTACCAATTATCAATTACCACTCGACTTCCCTTACAGAACCTTATTCTATAAGGGCAAACTTTAAAACAAGTTATTTTTTGATAGAAATTGTGGCGTTGCTTGGATCGTTATGAATTATATCTACCCGCACTTTGTAGTAAAGTAGCAATGTATTTTCCGAATCAATATGAAACCACGTTTTCATATTTTTATTCAGCAACGCCTGTAATCCCCTCAGCGCGGGTAAATGCTTAGGTTATCGTCTACATTGTTACAATTATGCCCACACTCTGATTAGCCATTCTATCGACTGCACACAGAGCGTAAGTTCCAGGTACAACAACGATTCCGGTAGTACTCGCAGATAAAACTCGCTGAAGTTTCCAATCATTGCCACTCTTTTTATAAAGTGTCCAAGAGCGAATATCGCTACCGCCAGCAGCCCAGGTAATTTTGCGATTTTTAGCTTGTACCTTAGTTGGTGATGCAGGTGGCAATGTATTTTGCCAAGACATAGTAGGTACTAATGCAGGTTCGGAGTAGAGTTTAGACTCGAATGTTTTGGCGATATCTTGAAAATTATTTTTAATAAGATCGGCGCTGAAGAAAATATTACCCAATGATAGATTTTCACCTAAATTGCGACTGATGCTTACTTGCCTAACAATTTCTTCAGTTTCCCAATTTTCCCAATCCAAACGTTCCAGGGTATTACCTGTATAAATATGTCGTCCTTTTGAGTTAATGCTCGTCCACCACTCAAGCAATACAGGATAGCTTTGTGGGATTTGATCGATAGGCCAATATAGTTGCGGTGCGATATAGTCCAACCAACCTTGTTGCAACCATTTCTTAGTGTCCGAATAAAGATCGTCGTAAGAGCTTGTACCTTTAATAGTCGCAGGTTCTCCGGGTTGGTAAATTCCGAAGGGGCTGACTCCAAATTTTACATGAGGTTTGGCTGAATTAATACCTTGCCATAGACGCTCTATTATCTTATTAAGATTATCCCTGCGCCAGTCACTTAAACTTAATGTACCACCAGCCTCTTGATAAGCTGCATAGGTTTCATTATCGGGAAAAGATTCCCCGCTAATAGGATAAGGATAAAAATAATCATCAAGGTGAATGCCATCAACGTCATAGCGCTGTACCACATCCATAATCACATCGTAGACTCTATCTTGCACCACTTTCGCGCCAGGATCCATCCATAACTGAGTTCCCCAACGGTAAACTACTTCGGGATTAGTCAGGGCTATGTGAGGAGAAACATTGGTGACATTCTCCGAAGAAGTACTAGCGCGGTAGGGATTAAACCAAGCATGAAGTTCGATATTGCGCTTATGACATTCGGCGATGGCAAATTCCAAAGGATCGTATCCTGGTGCTTTCCCTTGAATTCCGGTTAACCAAGCACTCCAAGGTTCATATTCAGAAGCATATAAAGCATCTCCTTCTGGTCTAACCTGCAATATCAAAGCGTTAAAATTTAACTGTTGTAATTTGTCGAGAATTTGAATAAACTCAGCTTTTTGTCGCCTCACAGATAAGCCCATACTACTTGGCCAATCATTGTTCCAAACTGATGCAACCCAAGCACCACGGAATTCTCGAGGATGGTTAATTTGAAGGCACTTTGGCGATGTAACTATATATTTTGAAGGGATTTGTTCTTCTTCACCCAGTAAAACTAAAGCTTGATAAATAAAAGCTGAAATATCGGCGCGGGTAGCTGCTAATCTGGGATTGAGTAATTTAGGATTTGGATAACTTGTTACTATCCCCGCACAGGTAGCAATTGCTGCGGCAGGTTTGCCATAATCGGGAGTTTCGTCAACATCTTGGTAAATTTCTTCCAGAATGGATAATGGATCGGATGAAACTTTTGATGTCATTTCCAAGCCACTAACAATACTTACAAGTGCATTTATTCTGAGAATTCTGTTGTCAGGGCGAAAATAATTATTAGGAAACCCACTAATAAATACTGTTTCGTAAGCTTTTCTAATTGCAGAAGCAGCCCAATGATTATCGGGAACATCTACAAATGGGACATATTCACGTTTTTTAGGAATCTGATAAAATGTAGCGGTGATAATAGCAGCAAATTCAGCACGGGTTACTGAATTATCTGGACGAAACCTTCCATCGGGATACCCTTTCAATATACCGCGACGTGCCAAAGCTTCAATAAACGGTTTTGCCCAATGATTTGTAATATCTGGGAAGCGAGCAGATTGTGATGCCATAGTTACACTCAGATATTTTGTATCTAAATCTACTTTTTCCCACTGATTTTCCTATTGATTCACAAAAAAAATCAAGCCCAACAAGTACTAAATATTACATTTGTATTGGCGATCGCTTTTTTAGTTATTAATTGACATTTAGCATTGAGTAAAAACTGCCTTGATATCCTGATTTTTAATTAATAAACTGTAACAGTAATTTAGTTGTAGATACAATTAGCATTGCTAGTGTTATTACGTAAATTTACTTACTCATTATTTATATTTAGCTTAATTGGTATACTCGGTTTTTCCTATGTTTCCAAAAGAGCGCCAGTTACGGCTTGCAATCAATGGGGATTTTCTTCTAAAGCTGAGAAATATTATGCTCAGCCTGAAAAGATAGTAGTAAAACCTTGGCAAGGGCGGCATCATGTGTATGGCATATTCCAAATTCCGGGTGGCTATCTTAACGATAAATTGTTAAAGGTAGAAATTCCGGGTGGTGGCACACACTGCGGGATACTCACTTACGGTGGTACTGTTACAATTGATGGGGTGTATGCTAAACCCGGACATTATTTGATGAAGGGATTCTTAAATACCCGTATTGCTCTAAAGTTGATTTTGCAAGGTAAGCAAGCTGAGTTGAAGCAATGGGATAATTGGAAGTTGGGATATACGAAGATTGAAAATATTTCAAAGGATAAAGGTTAGTAATTGAATTAAGCTGATGGTAAGTTAGCTAAGCCTTGTTCAAAAGTTATGTAGCTTTATTGAGTACGGGAATGTATTCATTAAGATAAATCTATAGTTTTATTTCTATCTTGTTTTGTAGTATCAATATTACCTTGTAAGTCAGCTTCTCCGATATGTAATCCTGTTTTATCAAAAACTTCTAAATGAGCAGCTTTTCCAAAATGTAAATTATCTATGTACCAATAGTTACCTGTACTCACTTCGTGGTAAATAATTCTTTGCTGAAATCTGTATGATGTTTTTTTAAATCTTGTATCTTCTCGTAAAATTGTCTGTTCATCCTTTGGTGGTGATTTAGCATCTTCGGAATAATCCAATTTACTTAAACTGAGTTTATTTTCTAACCAATTTTTCAAGGCTGATGGATTATCTACACCATCTATACATATATAATTTTCCTCATCATTATTCTTAATAATCGTGATTAAGCAGCATTTATATATATTTGGATGATCAATTTTGAAACTTGATTTAATAAAATTCACTAACAAGTATTCTTGATTATTATTTTGTAATTTTCTTTCAGCTACTTCTGCTAATGAAGTGTCAGAAACATTTTTATAATCTTCATTTATGGTTAAGTAATCAAATAAGTCCTCAGCAGAATGTAATCTTTCTTTACGCCATTCTTTGGGGTTTGATTTATTAAAAACTATATTGATGAAAGCAGTTTTTAAGGATTGATCTTTCAATTGATTAAGACTAGCACTGAAATTAGAGCCTTTGATTGCTTGATAACTTATGTATATATTACTATCTTCTTTATAAGTTTTTTTATTTTTTATTTTTTGATTTATTATTTGAAAGATAGAATTAAAAACTTTTACAGATTCTCGAAATTCTGTTTCTGTTGGAAATTGTCCTTCTAATGAGACTTCATTAATAAATATTTCCATTCTCTATATTCCAAAAAGCCGAGAAAAGTCTTTATCTATTTGATCAAAAAAATCTTCTGGCCATTCTTCAATTCCCCCATCGGGTTGTACGGGAATTTGTACTATTGGCTGTTTTAAATTTTGTGGGAAGTATAATATACTTAATTCCGTTGGAGTCACAATTTTATCAAGAATCGCTATCCTTAATGCGTTCAAAATATGGTCGCTATGTGATTCAATAAAAACTTGTACGCCACAGCTACTTACTTTTGCTAAAAATTGAGCTAATTTAGATTGGGCTTTTGGATGTAAATGTGCTTCTGGGTTTTCTACGATTAGTATTTCACCTGGTTGAGCAATTAGGGCTGAAACTATTATCGGTAAAACGCAATAGTAGCCAAATCCGACATTAGATAATTTATAACGCTCTTTTGAATTACTCGTATTGATTAAAATTTCTAGTATATTACTGTCAGAACTAGGTATTTCAAGTTTTGCACCATCAAATATTAGATTCAGCCACTCCTGTGTTTGAGTATATAAAGTCTGGGCATCTTCACCCAAGCATAACTTTTCATTAACCAAATAATCTTTCTTTTTATACAATAAGTTAGCTGTATATTCTCCTTTAGCTCCTACATTTGGAAATTTACTCAGAGTGGATTTAAAATAATATTCTTCTGCTCCTAAACGTCCTGCTGATATATAGTGTATTTTAGAAAAATACAAAGATTTATGTAATGAAAATACGCTTAGGGATAGTTTATGTTTAGATTTGTTAGGATTATTAATATTATCATGGCTTTCGTTATAGAAAGGTAGTAAATTTTGAAGCCGACAAGAACTTCTAAACTCGTTCTGTGTACCCGATTTATCTATAGATGAGCCTTGTTCTACTTCAGTAAAATCATACCTATCTATGTTAAAAATATTTGAATCTTCAATTTTTTGGTATATTCCTTTAAACTCATAATCAGAAAGACCCTTATTTAGATTAACAATATTTTTATCGTAAAAAGTTATATTACTTATCTGAGCGACCATATCATCTTCTAAGTTTTCTTTCAATTCATATTCTGCATAACCGTTAACTTTAAAGAACAACTCTTGATTGGGATCAATAAAATGTTCATCTTTATAAAAATATCGGAATTTTATTGATTCATTTCTGGAAATACTACTATTTTGAATATCAGTAAACTTGCCTAAATTGATACAGTTACCATTTAATATAATGTCACATGTAGTATCATTATGTTCGATAGATTGCCTCATCAAAAGCAAAGACTGGAGAAGAGTTGATTTACCACGTCCATTGACTCCTGTGAGTAAGTTTAATTTACCTAAAGGGAAAGATGTTCTTTCTTTAAAACATTTAAAATTTTCTAACTCTATCTTGGTAAGCATTGCTAGACATTTCCTAAAATTTCTTTAGCTAATTCAAATCTGGCTATCACTTTTGATTTACTACTTGTAGAGTTTTTTATTGAATCCAAATAATCTTCATTTTCCAATAAACAATTAAAATTTTCTATAATCGTTTTTTTATTTATTTCTAAAAAATCATCACTATTGACTGAAAAAAAATTGCATACTGATTCAAAAATAGCAATATTTATTTTACCTCTATTTTTGACCGAGGGTAAACGAAAATTTTTATTCCCAAAGAAATCAAACGTTTTCTTCATCACGCGCTCAAAATCTTGTTTTAATTTGTTTATATCCTCATCAGACATCAAGTTTATTTTTCTCATAGCATCTTCCACAAAATAATTTAAATTACCTTGATAATCTTGTTTATAATCAAATATTTTAAATGCTAGATAGCGTAAAATAACTTCTCTATCTCTCATTCTTTTAGAGGAAACACCATTATCAATCGCTGTTTTAAAGTAATCTTCTTCTGATAACTCTTTCAAGAGTTTTGTCGATTCCCCAGAATAAATACAATTCCTGATTTCTTGACGTTTAAGTTGGGTTCCTTTTGTATTAACTCTATTAAATATGTCGTATACGACTTCAATTGGTACAGAAGGTCTAATAATATATATAATTAGCTTTTTATCTTCAATTTTTGTTTGATAATCTCCTGGTAATTCTTTTAATTTAGAAAATTTATAACCATTCAATTTAGTTAAAGCTTCTAAGCCTGTTAGTATAAATTTATCATTAACAAATTCATGGAGCGCGGTAGTTCGCTGCAAACCATCTACAATAATATACTTACCATCTTTTGTTTGATTAACATACCAGGGAGGTAAGGGAAAATTTAATATGACTGATTCTATAAATTGACTTTTTTGTTCTAATCTCCAAACTACGTTACGTTGAAAATCTGGGTCAATAATAAGTTTACCATTATCATATTTTCTCATAAACTCAAAGACACTTTGAGGGTCATCTCTAATATCTATATCTGCTTCTGTTGGATCGTAAGGATACAATCCTCCACTATTAACACTATCTTCTTCAAGAATATCTTCATCTGTCAAAATAACATCATTATCTTTTATTTCTAAATCCATTTAAATTACTCCTTAAAATAAAATACGTAATTCAGTCAAGACATACTGAGGCTATTAAGAAGTCTATATTTTGATTATGACATTCTTTTATTTGTCTAGAAAATATTATTTATTTCTGAACTTATGGGATTGTCACAAAACCTTGGTTGGTGCTGTACTAAAAGCTGATTATTGTGTTAACAATTATTCACTGTACAAGCACCCTACAAAAAAATAGTTAATACAATGTAATTTGCCAGTTACAATAACATTCCGGCAATACAAGCTGTCATAAAACAAGCGATCGCACCGCCAAACATTGCTCTAATTCCCATTTGTGCTGCGTCAGCTTGACGACTGGGTGCGATGGCGCTGATTCCACCAATTTGAATACCGATCGCGCCAATATTAGAGAAACCACATAGGGCATAAGTAGCAATTGTTTGCGCTCTTTCAGAAATTGCAGAGTCTGCTACCATTTTTTGCAAGTCTTGGTAAGCAATAAATTCGTTTAAAATCGTCTTTTTTCCTAACAATATGGCGACTTGTCCACAATCTGCCCAGGATATACCCATTAACCAAGCTACGGGTGCGAGTAGGTAAGAAAATATCCACTCTAAAGATAATTGTGGTAAACCAACTTGGGAACCGACATAACCCAAGATACCGTTTACTAAGGCTAATAATCCCAAAAAAGCAATCAACATGGCACCGACGTTGAAAGCTAATTTCATTCCTTCAGTGGCACCAGTTGCAGCTGCATCAATAGCATTGGAGTAGGGAGTCTCTACCTTGATTTTTACTTCACCTTGGGTAAGAGAATTTTCAGTTTCGGGATAAAGTATTTTAGAAATAGCTAGTGCTGCTGGTGCAGACATTACGGAAGCGGCGATTAAATGCTCTGCTGATACGCCAAAGGAAATATATGCAGCCATAACTCCACCTGCGATGGTGGCAAATCCTCCTGTCATAATGGCGTGTAATTCGGAACGAGTCATGGTTTCTACATAAGGTTTAATTAATAAAGGTGCTTCAGTTTGCCCAACAAAGATATTCGCGGCAGCACTCAGGGATTCTGAGCCTGATGTTTTCATAGTTTTGATCATCACTGTGGCGATTACCTGCACTATTCTTTGCAAGATACCGTAGTGGTACAAAATGGTGATGAAGGAAGAGAAAAATACGATCGTCGGCAGTACTTTAAAAGCGATGTAGTGTTGTTCAAAGCTATCACCAAATACGAATTTGGCTCCTGCATCGGAATAGTTGAGAAATTGATTTACCACATCTCCGAGAAATTTGAATACCGCGAAACCGGGTTGTGTTTTGAGAATTAAGACTCCGAAAATCAACTGTAAAGCAATTCCCCACACCACGGGTACCCAACGGATAGCGCGACGGTTGACGGATAAGGCGTAAGAAATTCCGACAAATACAAAGATTCCGAGTATTGATATCAAACGATTCATAATCAGTGAGCAGTGAGCAGTTAACAGTGAGCAGTGAGGAATTAGGTGTTGCCTAGTTGGCTATGAATTATATTTACCTACACTTTGTAGTAAACGTAAAACTTATGTAGAGACGTAGCATTGCTACGTCTTTTTCAATGTGAAATCACGTTTTCATATTTTGATTCAGCAACGCCAGCAGTTAAGTCTGAAATTTAAAACAATTTTTAATTTTTAACGGCGTGCTTTTTCCTATGTTTATGACGGTGATAGAAACACTAAGTAATGGGGAACTCTAAATTTAGTAAGTTGATTAAATGAGCATATAACAATGGTGATTATTAGTGGTTATGAGATTCTCGAAAAGATTTATGAAAGCAGCAATTCTGTGGTTTATCGGGGAAGAAGAGAAGAAGATAGTCGGCAAAGTATTCTTAAGGTACTTAAACAAGATGTTTTTTATTCTATTGAGTTAACTCGCTATAAGCAAGAGTATGAAATCACTCGCAATATAGAACATCAGGGAATTATCAAGGCTTACGATTTACAAAATGGTAATTTTTTGGTGATGGTTTTAGAGGATTTTGGGGGAGATTCGCTGAAGAATTTAATTTCTCAAAATAAATTTAGTTTGGTGGAGTGTTTGGAAATTGCCTGTCAAATTACTGATAGTTTGACTCAAATTCATGGGGCACAAGTTATTCATAAGGATATTAATCCTAGTAATATTGTTTTTAATCCCGTTACTCGGCAATTGAAAATTATTGATTTTGGTATTTCGACGAAACTGGGAAGCGAGCATACACTTTTATCCAATCCGAATACATTAGAGGGAACTTTACCATATATTTCTCCCGAACAAACCGGAAGAATGAATCGTTACCTGGATTATCGGACGGATTTTTATTCTTTGGGGGTAACTTTATATGAATTATTTACCCGTGAGTTACCTTTTCCTGCTACTGATGCAATGGAATTAATTCATTGTCACCTCGCAAAACAACCTATTTCTCCTCACGAAATTAATTCTCAAATTCCTCAGATGATTTCAGGAATTATCATGAAGTTGATGGCGAAAACGGCTGAGGAGCGCTATCAAAGTGTTTGGGGTATTAAAGTTGATTTGGAAAATTGTTTGCAGCAATTAAAAAAGTATGAATATATAACTAATTTCGATTTAGGATTAGAGGATATTTCCAATCAGTTTAATATTCCCCAAAAGCTTTACGGTAGGGAAGAAGAAAGGGCAATTTTGTTAGCAGCATTCGAGCGGATTATTGGAAAAGAAAATGAAGCTAGTAAAACAGAGATGATTTTAGTTTCTGGTTATTCAGGAATTGGAAAATCTGCTTTGGTAAGAGAAATTTATCAACCAATAACTCGCCAGCGGGGTTATTTTATTGCGGGTAAATTCGACCAATTTCAAAGAAATATTCCTTATTCTGCTGTAGTAAAAGCTTTGAGTAGATTGGTAGAACAGCTTTTAACTGAAAGTGAAGTGCAACTGCAACAATGGAAGGATAAGCTATTATTTGCTATTGAACCTAATGCTCAAATAATTATCGATGTTATTCCGGAAGTAGAATTAATTATTGGCAAACAACCGGAGGTAGAAGAATTAACAGGAAATGAAGCTCAAAATCGTTTTAATTCGGTTTTTAAAAACTTTATTCGTGTTTTTTGTCAGGCAGAACATCCATTAGTTTTATTTCTAGATGATTTACAATGGGCGGATTCGGCGAGTTTACAATTAATTGAATTGATGATGACAGATGATAAGATGCATCATCTATTATTAATTGGAGCTTATCGAGATAATGAAGTTGATGCTAATCATCCTTTAATTATTTTACTGGAAAAATTGAGTGGTTATGTGGCGATCGATCGAATTAATTTGACTCCTCTTAATCAAGATAATATTACGAACTTAATCGCCGATACTTTACATAGAGATATAGATGATGTGAAATCTTTGGCAAAATTAATTACCGATAAAACTGATGGTAATCCTTTTTTTGTTAATCAATTTCTCTACAGTTTACATTCAGAAAACAAGATTTACTTCCAAATACCCCAAGGAGAACAAAAACCGAGGTGGGAATGGGATATTTCTCAAATCGAAGCGATGGATATCACGGATAATGTTGTGGAATTGATGGTAGCTAAATTAATAAAATTACCACAAGTGACACAGAAAGTATTACGTTTAGCAGCTTGTATCGGCAATTATTTCACTTTAAATACCCTAGCTATTGTCAGCAAACTTACTGTCACCGAAACATTTCAAAATTTAGCGATCGCTATTCAACAAGGTTTAATTTTACCAACTTCTGGTTTAGAATTTTTGGATTTAGAAAAAATTAATTCAAATCTAATTATTTCTAATTTCAAATTTTTACATGACAAAGTTCAAGAAGCGGCTTATTCCTTAATTGCGTCAGATGAAAAAAAGGCAGTTCATTTACAAATTGGCTGGTTACTACACGATCATTTTTCTACACAAGAGAAAGCAGAATGTGTTTTTGAATTAATCGATCATTTAAATTTAGGTCGAGAATTGGTTGTAGACGATAAAGAAAAACTGGAATTAGTTAAACTAAATTTATCCGCAGGGAAAAAAGCTAAGGATGCTATTGCATATGAAGCTGCTAGAGATTATTTAATCATTAGCAGAGATGAATTAACTAATAATAGTTGGTTTAGACATTATGAACTTACTTTGGAATTGTATAAACAGCTTGCTGAAGTTGAATATTTAAACGGTAATTTTTCACAAACGGAGTCATTGATTAATTTAATTATTGAAAAAGCAAATACTGGTTTAGAAAAAGCAGATGCTTATAACTTATTGATTATCCAGTATACAATGCTGGGTAAATTAAATGAAGCGATAGAAGCAGCGAAAAAAGGGTTGGAATATCTCGGAATTAATTTACCCGAAGATAATTTAAATGAAGCCTTAGAAGTAGAAGTACTCGAAGCCAATAAACTTCTTGGAGATAAAGAAGTTGCTTCATTAATAAATCATCCAGAAATGAGAATGCCAGATAAAATTATTGCTACTAAGCTATTAACAGAGATAAAACCAGCTTGTTATCTTTTAGAACCAAAACTCTATAGTTTAGTTGTGATGAAAAGCCTCAATCTATGTTTAGAATATGGTAATTTGGGAGAATCAGTACATGTATATAGTACTTATGGTATTTTATTAGGAGCAATTTGGGGAGAATATCAAAAAGGTTATGAGTTTGGAAATTTAGCTTTAAATATTAGTGCAAAATATCGGAACTTTAATCAAAAATGTAAAGCATGTTTTGTTTTAATAACTTTTCAAGTTTTTTGGGTAAAGCACGTCAAATTCACGAGTGAGATTACGAATGAAGGATTTAAAGTAGGTATAGAATCCGGCGATTTACAGCATTGTGGTTATATACTAGCTTTTCAGTTATTTAATATTTTGCATCAAGGTATAAATATTGATCAGTCACTTTGTGAGACGAATAAAAGTGGGCAATTTATCACAAAAAATAAAAATCAATTGGCACGAGATATTACTTGGGCTGCAAAATTATGTTTACTTAACCTCAAGGGAGAAACAACAGAGTTACTTAATTTTGATAGTCCCCAATTAAGTGAAGCAGAATACCTGCAAAATTGTTGGGAACAAAAAAGTTATATGCCTTTGTCTTATTACTATACTTTAAAGTCTTTCATACTGTATCTGTATAATAAACCAATTGAAGCTTTAGAAGCAGTTATTGAAGCAGAAAAACTAATAGAATTTGCTCTTGGTACAATTATTGTTGCCGATCAAAACTTTTATCAATCTCTAATTTTAACAGCATTATATCCCACTGCCAATTTTCTCGAACAAAAACAATATTGGCATAAATTAGAAAGCAATCAAAAGCAAATGAGAATTTGGGCTGATAATTGCGAAGCTAATTTTTTACATAAATATTTAATTATAGAAGCAGAAATAGCGCGAATTTCTGGCAATCAATTAGAAGCAATGGAGTTATACGACTTAGCTATTGCTTCTGCAAAGACACATGAATTTATCCAAAATGAAGCTTTAGCCAATGAATTAGCCGCAAAGTTTTGGTTGGGGATGAATAAAGAAGATTTTGCTCAAATTTATCTTAGTAAAGCCTACAATAGCTATCAAACTTGGGGAGCTAAACGTAAAATAGCAGAATTGGAAAATCAATATGTTTTCTGGCTAAATCCCAGACTTGCAAAATTCTCGAATAACTCAAGTACAAAATCTCAAACAACTATAAATCAAAATTCTACAACTACGAATTTGGGAGAATCTTTAGATATCGATACTGTTTTTAAAGTCTCTCAAACAATTTCTAACGAAATTCAATTAGCAAAATTAATTGACAATTTTATGAAAATTGTCATTGAAAATGCTGGAGCGAAAACAGGATATTTGATTTTTGTCAGTGATGGAAAATTACTTATTGAAGCGGAAATAAATGCCGATCAAAAAATCGAAACAAAACAGTCAATTCCGATTAAAAATTCCCATAATTTACCAATTTCAGTCATAAATTACGTTGCTAGAACCCATACAGATGTTTTACTCGATGAAGCTAATACTAGCACTGAATTTACTGATGATTCCTATTTTATAGAGCAAAAACCTAAATCTGTTTTATGCATTCCTATTTTGCATCAAGGTAAATTAATCGCCATTCTTTATCTAGAAAATAATCTTACCACCGCAGCTTTTCCTCCACAACGCTTAAAATTACTCAAACTAATTTGCTCTCAAGCAGCCACCTCCATCAAAAATGCCACACTTTACAATACCCTCGAGCAAAAAGTAGCACAACGCACTCAACAACTTTCTCAAACTTTAGAAGATTTAAAAGCTACCCAAAAACAACTTGTAGAATCCGAGAAAATGGCTGCATTAGGTAGTCTTGTTGCAGGAGTTGCACACGAAATCAATACTCCCGTGGGTACAAGTATCACCGCTGCTTCCACTTTAAAAGATGAAACTCAATCCTTTAACAACGCACTCACCCAAGGAAAACTAAAACGCTCATCCTTAAATAACTATCTCGAAATCGCTAACGAAACTAGCACCTTGATTTTAAACAACCTCAACCGCGCTTCAGATTTGATTCAAAGCTTCAAACAAGTAGCTGTGGATTCTTCCCATCTGGAAAAACGCAATTTTGCTATCAAACCATATATCGAAGAAGTTTTATCAAGCCTGGCACCTAAATTCAAAAATACTGCTCTGACTTTCACAGTAGAAGGCGACAATAACATTGAAATTGATACTTATCCCGGAGCTATAGCACAAATTGTGACAAATTTAGCGATGAATTCTCTCAATCACGCTTATCAACCGGGAGAAAAAGGACAAATACATTTTCAAATTAGCCAACAACACGATGAAATCTCTATGGAATACAGCGATGATGGTTGTGGTATTCCCCCAAATAATTTAAGTAAAATATTTGAACCCTTTTTTACCACTGCCAGAAGTCAAGGTGGCACTGGATTAGGCTTACATATTGTCTATAACCTAATTACTCAAAAACTTCAAGGCCAAATTGATGTTAAAAGTGAGGTAAATTTGGGAACAATATTTATAATCACATTACCTCTGTGTTTTGTTGATTAAATACTTCTCATATCTATTACTGTTAGAGACACTTGGTGAAGTGTCTCTACATTTCCTGGTTATGAGCAGCTGACATGACTGAAAATATTGAATAATCATCAATTGCGCAGTATAAAAAGCGTAAGTGAAATTCCTGCATCTGAGATGGGGAATTTTAAATCGAGGATGAATGAAATATACCAATAATAAATATCAATTATTCCCAACCGGGATTACAACTATAGAAATCCGGTTTGATGAATAAAATTGTTCGTTGAAGTAGGGAATAGGCAATAAAGAAAAAAGTGTCCAATAGTTTTGTTAGCGTAGCATGTCCACAGGACATAAAAATAAATTAGGAATTATATATATGACAGTTAATAATCTTGATTATTCTGAAATAGACAATGATATTTTATTATTCGAGTCAGAAGACGAAAGCGATAATATTACGCTAAATACATCCAAATTGGAAACTTGGAAAATTCTGATTGTGGATGATGAACCCACAGTACATCAAGTAACTAAATTAGCTTTAAAAAACTTTACTTTTAATGATAAAACCTTAACTTTTTTTTCTGCTTATTCCAGTCAAGAAGCGAAAAAATTTATTGCTGAGAATTTAGATACTGCATTGATTTTACTAGATGTGGTCATGGATAGCAATGATGCTGGTTTACAAGTAGTAAAGTATATTCGTGAAGAATTAAAAAATAAACGAGTCAGAATTATTTTACGTACCGGGCAACCTGGAGAAGCACCTCCGGAGTCGGTAATTATTAACTATGATATCAACGATTATAAACTAAAAGTTGAACTTACTAGACAAAAGCTGATTACTACAACCGTTGCAGCTTTACGATCGTACAATGATTTTACGACTATTGAAAAACAATCTATCAAATTAACTGAAGCCTTAGAAACTCTACAAAAAACCCAATTGCAATTAGTACAAAGTGAAAAAATGTCGGCATTAGGTAATTTAGTTGCAGGAGTTGCACACGAAATTAATAATCCCGTTGGATTTGTTGCGGGTAATTTAAAAATGGCACGGGAGTATGTAAATGATTTATTGGGACTTATTAACTTATACCAAAAATATTATCCCAATCCAGAGGCGGAAATAGAAGAAGAAATAGAATCAATCGATTTAGAATACTTACGTGAAGATTTACCGAAATTATTTAATTCTCTGAAAGTTGGTTCCGAACGGATTCGTAAAATTAGTACGAGTTTACGTACTTTTTCGAGAGGAGATACGGAAAATAAAATACCATTTAATATTCACGAAGGTATTGATAGTACTATTTTAATTCTCAAACATCGTTTAAAAGCATCGGAATCCTGCCCTGAAATTAAAGTTATCAAAAACTATGGCGAGCTACCTTTAATTGAGTGTTATTCAGGACAAATAAACCAGGTATTTATGAATTTATTAGCTAACGCTATTGATGCTTTTGAAGAATCCAATCTGGGAAAAACTTTTGTAGAAATTGAAGCAAATCCCAATCAAATTAAAATAACCACCAATTTAACAGAAGATAAAAAAAATATTCTAATTAGAATTGTAGATAACGCTTTAGGAATTACTGAAGAAATTCAGCAGAGAATTTTCGACAATTTATTTACAACAAAATCTGTGGGAAAAGGTACGGGATTAGGTTTATCAATTGCGCGTGAAATTGTCGTAGAAAGGCATAAAGGGAATTTAATTTGTAACTCCGAAGTTGGTAAAGGAACGGAGTTTCTAATTGAGATTCCGGTTAAATCAGTGAACACTGTTCACTGTTAACTGATTCAAATCCCCATAACTTTTCGATAATGTGCTTCAAGTTCTCTGACAGTTTTGGATTGACGCTTTCCTTGCCATTGACTATGTTTAAATAATTCTTGTCGTAAGTTATCAACGTCAATATTCTTCACTTTACCATCAGCCACAATATTTTGACCATTTACCCAAACACTATCCACCACATTTGTAGGTCTTCCTAAGACTAATAAACCGACTGGATCCGTACGGGGTAATAACGATAAATTTGTCAAATCATACATAACTAAATCAGCTTTTTTACCTACAGTTAAAGAACCAATTTCTTCTGTTAAATTCAAACCTTTTGCACCACCATTAGATGCCATTTCTATTGATTCTCTTGGTGTAATCCAATGCTGATAATCTAAATCAGTTACATTATGTAAAATAGAACCAATTTTGATCGCTTCTAATAAATCTTGAGAATCATTACTAGATGCACCATCACAACCAAAAGATACATTTACCCCAGCTTGACGATATTTTAAAATTGGTGCAATTCCACTTCCCAAACGTAAATTACTCAAAGGGTTGTGAACTACCGTAGATTGAGTTTTTGCAAGAATATTAATATCGTTGTCAGTTAAATGAACGCAATGTGCTAAAGAAGTACGATAATCTAAATAACCAATTCTGTGTAAATGTTCCACAGCCGTACAACCGTACTTTTCCTTAGCTAATTTTTCCTGTGCCTTGGTTTCCAATAAATGGGAATGACGACAAAGATTGTATTTATCGCTTAACTCAATACATCCTTTAAATAAAGCGTCGCTGCAAAGTTGAATTCCCGTGGGTGCTAGTGCCACATAAATCCCATCTTCGGGTTTATGAAACTGATTTATCACCTCTTCCATGATTGACAACGTCGCTTGAGTATCTCGAAAATAATCGAGGTGAGTTACTTCCGATTTCCCCGAAGGAATGCCAGCGGTAATAGATTCATCTTGAATCAACGGTGCAATAAATGCACGAATACCAACTTTTCGATAAGCTTCAACTGCTACGCTAACGGTTTCAAGTTCCTTTCCGGGAATTAAGATTAAATGATCCAGTACAGTTGTACCCCCAGAAAGCAAAGTTTCTACCGCAGTACCCAAAGCACTTAGATAAATCTTCTCTATATCGAGAGGTGCAAAATCATAAACTTCTGCCAACCATAATTCTAAGGGGTAAATCGACACTATTCCCCGCTGCCACATTTCCGGAGAATGGGTATGGGCGTTAACGAATCCCGGCAATAGCAACTTATTTGCACCATCAATAGCTTCACCGATTACATCCAAACCAGAAGAAATCGCCGCGATATTTCCGTCTTTAATTTGTACATCTACCGTAGCGTAATCATCTTCAACTGGAATTAAAACATTTTGAATTGTAAAGTTCACGATTTTAACCTTTATTATGAGTTAGTAGTTAGTGGTTGGTGGTTAGTAGTTAGGAGTTAGGAGTTAGGAGTTAAAACCTCTACCCCTTCTACCCCCTCTACCCCCTCAACATTCACCAATATCCAATTATGAAACCATTACACACCTTGGGAGTTGCACCGAATGCTTGGATGGTAAATGATACTATCGCAGACATTACTCGCTCTCCCATGGATCCACAACCGGTTATTGTAGCTACAGAAACGAAAAATGTGCGCTTTGATTTGGCAAAATCCGCTATTATCGTTATCGATATGCAGAACGATTTCTGCCATCCCGATGGTTGGTTGGCGCATATTGGAGTAGATGTAACCCCCGCACGTCAACCGATTGCGCCTTTGCAAAGCTTGCTTCCGATACTGCGATCGCAAAATGTACCCGTAATCTGGTTAAATTGGGGAAATCGTCCCGATTTACTGAATATCAGTGCGGGTTTGCGTCACGTTTATAATCCTACTGGTGAAGATGTGGGTTTGGGAGATGCTTTACCACCTAACAATGCAAAAGTTCTCACAAAGGACAGTTGGGGTGCTGCAGTTGTAGATGAATTAGAACAACTCTCTCATGATATTTACATAGACAAATTTCGGATGAGCGGCTTTTGGGATACACCTCTAGACAGCATTTTAAAAAATTTAGGTAAAACAACATTATTATTCGCGGGTGTCAATGCCGACCAATGCGTTCTCTGTACGCTACAAGATGCTAATTTTTTAGGATATGACTGTATTTTAATCAAAGACTGTACGGCCACTACTTCTCCTGAATATTGCTGGTTAGCAACGCTTTATAATGTTAAACAATTGTTTGGTTTTGTTACAAATTCGCAAGACATTGTTGAAGGAATTAGATTAAAGGAGTGAGGAGATGGGGAGTTAAGAGTTAAGAGTTATGAATTATTAATTATGAATTATAAATTATTAGTTATGAATTATGAATTATTAGTTATGAATTATGAATTATGAATTATGAGTTATGAGTTATGAGTTATAAATGTGGAAAGTATTTGTTATTTATTAATTAGCAATACCCTACTAATAACTACTAACTACTAACTACTAATAAAATGATTAACAGCTGCGTAATTCCAGTTATTAAGTCTCCGTCTGATTACCAAGCGTATCGTATTAATCCTAATGATTCTAACCGTTTGGCGATTGTTTTCGATCCGGCGATAGCCAATTCGTCTTTGACTTGTTGCGTGGAGATTTTCGATGTGGGTGGTAAGACTCCACCAAATCGTCATTCTTTCGCTTTAGAGATGTTTTTTGTCCTTAAGGGTGAAGGTAAAGCAACTTGCGATGGTAAGACTATAAATATCAAAACCGGAGATAGTTTACTAGTTCCTGCTACTGGTACTCATCTAATCGAAAATACAGGTTCTGGACGTTTATATACTTTAACTATTATGGTTCCAAATGAAGATTTTGCTGAATTAATTCGCAGCGGTATACCTGTAGAATTAGATGCGGAAGATATGGCTGTTTTGGGTAGACAATATCAGTGAGCAGTGTTCGCGAAGCGTGTCCGATAGGACATACAGTGAGCAGTGAGCAGTGAGTAAGGGACAATTAATAATTCGTAACTCATAACTCATAACTCATAACTTATAACTCATAACTTATAATTCATAATTCATAACTCATAAATAATAATGGCATTTAGTAATTATAAAAGTATTAGCGCTGTTATTAAAAAGTTTCAAATTCAGTACATACAAAAAAACTTTATGCTGGAAGTAGATTTTCCTGTTAAAGATTCATTCAAAGAAGAACTTGATTTATTATTTATAGATGGAGTTGTTGATAATTCTGAAAATGCTATTTGCGAGAATCTCATTTATCCGGTTTTAAAAGAAGTTTGGAAATCCTATAGAAATAAATTAACCCTTTGGAGCCACGAAAAGCTAGTTTATGATGAGGATTTATCCGGTATTCCTGATTATACAGTCACCCAAAGAAATCCTCTTGCTACTATTGTTTTTGATAAACCTTATTTTTTGACAGTTGAAGCTAAACAAGACAATTTTGAAGAAGGTTGGGGGCAGTGTTTAGCAGAAATGATTGCGGTACAACGATTAAATAATGATTTAGATAATGATGTTTTTGGAATTGTTTCTAATGGAAAAATATGGCAATTTGGTAAACTTAGATCGGAAATTTTTACTAGAAATCAAGATTTATATGTAATTCAATATTTAGATAAATTGTTTGCTGCTGTGAATTATATATTTCAACAATGTGAATCACGAATTTAATTATTCAAACATTTTCTTTTTTGAGGGAGATAATTTATTCACAGTAAGAACTTCAGTATTTTTTGATAAAAATTAAGCATACTATGTAGGGCTTGCTGAATAAAATTATTAGCTTTACCACATAAGGGTTTTAAGGTTTTTTCTTTGAATAAGAGTGCAAGGTTATGATACCTGCTGGCTTAGAATCTTTGCACTTTTAGTCAACTTACGAGGAAATATAATCTTGTTTTCCCCCTGCTCCCTGCTCCCTGCCCCCTGCCCTTGTCAAAAAAACTTTTTCAGCAAACCCTATGTACTAAAGAACCAATAAAGTTAAAAAACGTAATAAAACGGCAAACTAAGGTGCAGGAAAATCCACACCTCAAGAAAGCCTGTCTTACAATAATTCTTAACTCCTGATACCGTTTCTTTATAAAGATGCGCTAAATTAAGCCCATGAAGATGGGCTTTGTAATTATAGCTCCAGCCTTCTAGACTGAGAGTGATTCAGCGCAGGCTCATACATTGATTACACGGGAATCACAAATTCCTCATCTCCACCAAGTTCAAATGCTGTATGAATTGCTTTCAAGGCATTGACTCCTTCATCTTCTGCAACTACACAACTGATTTTGATTTCCGAGGTGGTAATCATTTGAATATTGATTTCATCACGGGATAGGGCTTCAAACATTTTCGCTGCAACTCCTGGTTGCCCTACCATTCCGGCACCAACTATACTTACTTTGGCTATTTCTATATCCAGCACTACTTCACCCCAACCGCATTCTACCCTTGCTTTCTGTAATAATTCCTGGGCTGCTTGGGCATCTACTCGCGCTACGGTAAAGGCGATATCTCGCGTTGGAATATCTTTAACAAAATGACAGCGCTGGGATTGAATAATCATATCAACGCTGATATTGTGGTGAGATAAAGTTCCGAAGATTTTTTCTGCCATCCCGGGTAAATCTGGAACTCGACGAATCCCCAAACGCGCTTGTTTCATATCAAGGGCTACACCACGTACGGGAGGTTGAGAAGGTGATGGGATAATAGGATGATGGGATGATGGGGAAGGAGAATTTTCTTCTTCTATGTCAAATGTTTCTCGTAGTGCATCTACGGCTTTGTCGCAATCTGCACTTTCGATTACACAACTAACTTTGACTTCGCTAGTGGAAATCATTCTAATATTTATTCCCCTCCGCGCTAGGGTAGCGAACATTTCAGCAGCAACGCCAGGACGACCAATCATTCCCGCACCGACTATACTTACTTTAGCAATCTGCTGCTGTACCATGACTTCTGCTTCTTCTACTTCTCCATTATTAGAAGTACAAAGTGCAGGTGCAATAGCTGACGCGACTGCTTCTGCTTGATTCAAAATCGGTGCCATCACTGTAAAGGCAATGTCGTTTGTATTACCGTCATGAATGGACTGAATAATTAAATCTACATCTACTTTTTGACGAGCTATTTCACCGAATAACTGTGCTGCAACCCCTGGCTTATCAGGTACCCGCAGTAAAGATATCTTCGCTTGATTGGTATCAAATTCAATATCGTCAACGGGACGGGCAATTTCTAAATTAACTAGCGATCGCGGTTTTGGTGTTGCCGAATCAACTATAGTACCGGGGTCATCCGTCCAACTAGAGCGTACCACTAAACGTACGCCATAATTACGAGCTATTTCCACTGCACGGGGATGGAGGACTTTTGCTCCTAAAGAAGCTAATTCCAGCATTTCATCGCTGGTAATTTCTTTCATTAACCGCGCCTCTGGAACCAAACGGGGATCTGTAGTTAATATCCCGGGCACATCTGTATAAATCTCACATTTTTCAGCACTTAATGCAGCTGCGATCGCGACTGCTGATGTATCGGAACCACCCCGTCCTAGGGTAGTGATTTCTAACTCTTCTGTACTACTAACTCCTTGAAAACCAGCAATTACGACTACTTTACCAGCTTCCAGACATTTCTCTATGCGTTGAGTAGCGATGTGTAAAATACGAGCTCGGGAATGTTCTGCTTCAGTAACAATTCCTACTTGAGCACCAGTTAGAGAAATTGCAGATTGTCCGATTTCCTGCAAAGCCATACTAACCAAGGCAATAGATACTTGTTCGCCAGTGGAAAGCAACATATCCATTTCTCTACGAGAAGGTGCCGAAGAAATATCAGAGGCGAGTTTCACTAGTCCATCAGTAGTTTTTCCCATAGCAGAGACTACTACTACCACTGAATTTCCTGCTTTAACTGTTTCGCAAACGCGCTTTGCGACTGCTTGAATGCGTTCAACTGAACCTACAGAAGAACCACCGTATTTTTGAACTATGAGCGCCATAATAATTTTGCAGGGGAGTAATGTTGCTGTTTCAACGCCGCGATCGCCAATAGAAAAGATACCACAAGGCACTGCCTATATATTTAACTTATCAGAATCTAAGCCTACACTGAAGTATCTTGTTACAATTTTTGGATTATTTTTAGTATTGGGGGAGTGAGGGAGG
>ERZ1740059.147-NODE-147-length-38011-cov-5.783644_pt1 | contig 38011 bp, 30 predicted proteins | sample MGYA00581744_ERZ1740059 | MGnify/ENA primary metagenome ERZ1740059 (study PRJEB43018, sample SAMN04849738) | marine metagenome | isolation source: floating plastic debris | place: Pacific Ocean | collected 2008-08-28 | study: EMG produced TPA metagenomics assembly... | reverse complement strand
ACTCCAGAGTAAGCGTCATGGGAGCCTTTCGCGAATTATGATCAGCCATCATATCTGCCATGATCGATTCGATCTTCGCTATGTCGGCATCTTTTTTTAGTAAAACATAAACATAGCTTTCAGCATAATTTCCAGGATTATTCTTGATGCCTCTCCTACTCTCCACCAGGCTGTTTTCCATGGTTTTCATTGAGACCAACATCTCAAAAGTAACGTGTGAGTTAACCGGTGGATCCTCTACAATACCGGTGATCATTCCTGTATTAAAATCTCCATTGCCCTCCACCCCAACTGTCTTACCTATCGGGTCCATAGTATTAAATAGCCTTTTAGCAGCAGATTCTGTCAATACTATTGCACCCGGACTCTTTAAAGCCGTTTGGGGATTTCCCTTTAAAAGTTTAAATGAGAAGACATTAAAAAATGAATTAGTAGCGTAATAACCGCTGGTAGCAATGGCCTTTTGATCACTGTGCAAGTCAGCAGTGAGACCTCTTCTTAGCACCAGTACCTGTTCTACTTCCGGGACCTGCTGCCACATCCGGTCTCCGATATAGTGAGAGGCCGTGGCAAGATAGTCTTCTTCGCCTTGAAATAGGGCTTGTCTGGAAGTAGTTACCCGGTAAATTCTGTCCTTTTTATCGTGAAATGCATCAAAAGAGTGTAGCTCGGAAAGCAGTACAATCATGAATATCCCTATGGACAGACTAACCGCCAATCCAGTGATATTAATACCTGAAAAAAGTGCATGACGTTTAACGTTTCGAACTGAAGTTTTAAGATAGTTTTTCAACATACCATAGTGATTTAATCGAATATCTCCACCCAGGCTTTTCATAAGCGTAGAACGCAAAAGTTTTAAAGTATCCCAGGCATAGAGACGTCTGGCTTTTTTCACTGAAAAAGTCTTCAGATTATCCTGAAATCGTTCCTCCATATCCCCTTCTATCTCCTCCAGGTATTTCTTTTTAATGAAGAATCTGAGGAACTTCAAGGGCCAGCGTGGAGGCAATATTTGAGGAGGGCTATTCACTCTTGAGAGAATTCACCGGGTTAGCGCTAGCAGCCTTTATGGAATGAAAGCTCAAAGTTAAAAGAGCAATACCAATGGTAATCAAAGCTGCAATTCCAAATGCCCACCAAGGCATATTGATACGGTACTCATAACCATCCAGCCATTTGTCCATCAAATACCAAATTATTGGGATTCCAATTAGAATGGAAAACAAGATCAGTTTCATAAAATCTTTTGCTAATAACGTGGTAATACTGACTATTGAAGCCCCTAACACTCTGCGAATCCCGATTTCCTTTACCTTTTGCTGGGCTATAAATAGAACCAACCCAAAAAGACCCAGGCATGAAATAAAAATCGCGAGGAAAGCGAAGGATTGCGACAGATTGAAAAACATAATCTCACTCTCATACAGCCGATCATATTGACTATCTGTGAAATAATATTCGAATGGAAAGGCTGGATTCAATTCAGTATGCAATGACTCCAAAGCGGCGACTATTTCTCGCGCATTTATTGGATTTATCTTCACCAAAACGTCACTCAAACTTGCATAATTCGTAGCATGCCGGATTACCAACGGCTCAATTGATGTCCTTATCGTTTCAAAATGAAAATCCCTGATCACCCCTACAATCTTTCCATCCATGCCCCATTGGCTTAATGGCTGGCCTATAGGATCTTCAAGCCCCATAGCCTTAACGGCGGTATCATTTAGAATGTACTCATAGTTTTTACTGCCATCCGTAAAGTCGCTGCCTGCGATAAGTTCACAGCCCCAGGTCTTTACAACGTCCCCGGAGGCGGGAATGGTGACGAATGAAGTCAGATCATTCTCTTCCTTTCCGCTCCATTCTATACTAAATGTACCGCCGCCTATTTGTACGGGCGAACCCCATGTGGCCGATAAAGACTCGACACCTGGCAACTTTAGGGCACGGTTTTTAAAAACATCGTATTCTACTCCCTGATCACCTTCGAGCCGTATGGCTAAGAGATTAGTCCGGTCAAAGCCTAAATTTTTGTTTTGTATGTAATCAATCTGTCTCGAAACGATCAACATACCGCATACTAGAATAACGGAAAGGGAAAATTGGAAGACCACCAGTCCTTTGCGTACCCATTGTAGCCCAAATCCCGACTGTAATTTTTTTCTTATGATATCTATACTTCGAAATGAAGAAAGCATAAATGCGGGATAGCTTCCGGCAAGAAGCCCGGTAAGTAATGAAGTTGCTAAGATGACCCCCCAGGAATAGACAGAGAGGTCAATCAAGTGGATGGTTTTCCCCGCCAGCTTATTGAACGACGGGAGTAGAACAACCAATAGCGCCAGGGCAACGATTGTACTTATCAAAGAAAGTAAAACCGCTTCACTCAGGAACTGAGAAACCAAATTAACCCTTTTGACACCAAGGACTTTTTTGACACCTATTTCTTTCATCCTCTTTAAGGAACTTGCCGAAGCAAGGTTCATGAAATTGATACAAGCGATCAATAAGATAAAAAAGGCGATAAGTCCGAAAATCCTCACGTTCACAATCCTTCCTCCGGAAATGTATCCATTTTCAAAGTTTGAGTTCAAGTATCGTTCTCCATACGGTTGCATGTAAAGCTCAATATTGAAGTCTTCATTAATATTCGAATTATATCCGATTAGAAAATCTTTGATTTTGGGCTCAAAAACAGCAGCATCCACTTGGTCGGCAAGTTGGATAAAAGTGTTGGGCGAATTGTTGTTCCAACTTTGAGTCCATTTATTTTCTGCGCAAAAAACATCCCAGTGTAAAAAGAAATGATTTTCAGACATAGTACTTGGACCGGCTTCCTCATATACTGCCGATACATTGAATTGGCTTTCGTTTTCGTAGGTGAGTGATTTTCCCACAGCATTTTGAGCACTACCGAAAAACGATTCAGCCATTTCCTTTGAAATGGCTATATCTTTTGGACCCGTGATCGCATAGGCAACATTTCCTGAAACAAACTCATAAGAAAACATACCGAAATAATCCGGACTTACGTAGTTACCCGTACGTTTCAAAGTCTTTGAGCCATGGGCAAACGTTCTTGTAATTGGCGATACAGAAGGACTCGCTTTTTCAACCTCCGGAAATTTAAGCTTTAGCTCACGATACAGATGGGCTGGGGTGTGATAATATCCATTTACCTTACCATTGGAAAAAGATCTTTCATATATGGAAAAGAGTCTTCCCGAGTTTTCATGATAATTATCTGTAGCCAATTCATCAAAAATCCATAAGAAAATCAGCAAACTACAAAGTAAACCTGAAGCCAGACCAAGAATGTTAAGTCCAGAAAAGACTTTGTTTTTCATCATGCTCCGCCAGGAGATTTTAAGGTTGTGTCTAAGCATGCGATAATGATTTAATTGGTAATCCCCGCCCATTTTTTTCATAAGCGTAGACCGCAAAAGCTTTAAGGTATCCCAGGCATACAGTCGTCTGGCTTTCTTCACTGAAAAGGTTTCCAGGTTATCCTGAAACCTTTCCTCCATGTCTCCTTCAATTTCTTCCAGGTAGCTTGTTTTAAGAAAGTTGCGAAGGAGCTTAAGGGGCCATTTAGGTGGGATAGTATGTTTGTCTGACGGGTACATCAGGTTTTACTTATTCCCAATTCAGGCATGGCCTTCCACAGTTGTGCCCTGATGTCCTTCATTTCACGTAGCACTCGATGCGCATAGGGCGTTGCCTGATAGATGCGCTTGCGCTTCCCTCCCCGCTTCTGAGTGGCCTCACCCCATTCAGAAACCAGGAACCCCTTTTCTTCCATTCGCTTCAAAGCAGTTTGGATAGCGCCTACACTCAAGCGCTCGTTCAACCTTGCTTCCAAATCGCGCTGTATTTCCATGCCGTACGCCTCCTCCTGGAGTACGATTATCGTCATCAGTATAAGTTCCTGAAATTCTCCCAGCCGGCTTTTTTTCATTTCATTTAGATGCTTATTATAAATACTTCAATGAAGTAAATATAAACAGAAATTATTTTATTCCTAATTGAAGTAATAATTTTTAGATCTATAAGAGTGCATTTCAAATTGTCAAGTCTTCAATCAGATTGGTTATTTTATTTCAGTATGTCGTGAGTATCAATATCGAAAAATGAGTAGCAACATTTTTAAGTCATCTCGCAGTGTGAACGGAGAGATCTTAGCCCCCAAACAAGTGAACGCGTCCTTTCTTTGTGGCAAGGATGTCTCCACTACGTTACGAAATGACTTATTAGCTAAAAGGCGATCGTGACAATTTCACACTCGATCAATAAAGAGTGACATTCATTATAATGGCATCGTTTAAGGATCGCTACTGTGCACACGATAAATGTAGTTTTCAGGGCCCAATAACGAATTCCTGGCATAATTGAATTCAGACCAATACGCTGCAGCATATTCATCAAAACTTGCAAACTCCACAACCATCCACTCAATCTCTAACGCTTTAGCATCTGCATAATCTTCCATCCCTCTACGCTCATCTACCAGACCTATGAATCCGGTGGGCGATGTTTGGTAGATCTTGGTCCAGCCCTGATCGGCTACTAACCGATAGCCCAAAACCTCCTCGTAGAACCTTTGCATTTTCAATATGTCTTTGTGGTACGTCCAGGTAATCGACCCGTAAAAATTGAGGTTGGGAATAGAAGTTTCGACTCGTGGCGCTCCTTCTAAGACCGCCATAAAGAGCTCATTTTCGGGATGTTGTTTGAATTGTTCAAATTCCAACAGGTACCCGCCCGGGTCAATAGCTACAAATCCATCATGCGGTCCACCTTCGCGCGGTTTGTAGGTATACTTAATAGGTACTTTGTTCTCCTCAACGTAAGCATACCACTCTGGCAGTTGATTTGTCAAAAAAGCGATGGCAGTAGACTTGGGTTGATCTTTTGGATGGTCGTCAGTTAAATCATGCTGATGAATATACGCGTCTTAACTAATTTGTAATACCCCTTAATCTAACTGGTCAAAGCCAATAACACGACTGTAAAAATCAATGGCTTCCGGCAGGTTTTCATAATACAGGTGGGTGAGCTGTTTTTCTACTTCAAAAGAAGCCAGACTCCGGTAGGCGGTGTTCTCACTCAACAAATCGTTAATGCCTTGGGAGCTGTAGCCCAACAGTCTACCAAATCGTCTAGCCAGCGCCTCTTGCTCCTTTGGGTAATCTTCAGCATTCTGCAAGTCGCTTTTCCATTGCTCGTATTGTTTGAGTCTGTCCCCCCTGTAAATGAAAACCACAGACTTGCCCTGAGTCGCTTCAGCAGGAAAAAGCGCTGAAACTGGAAAGTCATCTTCCCTGTGTAGCTGTACATCATACTTTTCTGCAATGCCGGTAAACTCTTTCCACAAGCCGTCAACCTCTTCAGGTTCCATAGGATAATGGAGCGCTAAAGGTTTGGCGTCATTCGCCACCATTTCACAATAGACATCAAAGGCAATCAGTGGCTTATTGTCTCCGTTGGTGACACAGCCTAAAAAAATGACCGGAGCAATAAGTAAAATGATGAATCTCCTCACGGTGAAAAGATATGATGAAATTCATCAGACCACAAGTGAGTCTAGCTATTTAAAGCTAATTCAGGTGCATGACACGCTCTTTCAAATAAAGGTTCTTCCGGAATTCACCTGGTTTTTTTTCGTTCAGTAATCTTAAAGGGCCCTTGGCCTTGATCAACTCCTCGAAGTACTCTTCCCTTTTCTCAAATTGATCCTTGTTAGCAAATGTGGTCATGAGTATAATGTGGTAAGGTTGATCTTCAGTAAATTCTACCTCAAGAAGCTCAAAAGAATCGATGTAGCTCTTCTTGACTGCCATCTCTCGTAACACCTTCCAATTATTTTGATAATAAAAGAGGGCCTCTTCCTTATTATCATCAAGTATTTGTACAAATTCAATGGTTGAAATCCTAGTATCCGATTGTGCAGTAGCAGCGTCAAACATGAAAAGGACGAAGAAAAGAGTTAATACTTTCATAAATTTTTTATTTAGTATACGATTAGGAAACAAATAAGTTTTTATCACGTTGGCTATTTCATGAAGTCAACGCAACTCGGTGAATTTGAAGAGCTCGTACTCCTGGTTATTGGAACTTTAAATGATGAAGCCTACAGTCTATCCATTAAGAATACATTAAAGGAACATACCGGACGTAACCCTAGCATTGGAGCATTGCACTCCGCACTAAACCGTCTCACAAAAAAGGGGTTTTTAGACTCCTATGAAGGTGGCGCTACTAAATCAAGAGGTGGACGTAGGAAACGGTTTTACACGCTTACGGCTTTTGGTCGTAAGGCGCTAGACCAATCTTTTGAACTGCGCTCCGGTTTATATCATGCACTTCCGAAACTAGGTTTATCACATGAGTAATCTTCCAGAACGACTTCCTCCGAAATGGATGGATTGGCTTCTCGATCTATTTTGCTGCGAAGAAGAGATTGAAATACTAAGAGGTGATCTTTACGAGCTTTTCGAAGAGCGTTTAGAAACTAGTGGTCCATTAGTGGCCAAAACACTATTCCTGGCCGGCGTCGTAGACTTTTTCAGGCCTTTCGCCATTAAGAAACTTCCGAATACTAAAACCACTATTATGCTAGGTAACTACTTTAAAGTAACAAAACGTAACCTGAGTAAGCAGAAGCTATATTCTTCATTAAATATTACAGGATTGGCTGTGGGCCTAGTCTGTTTTATGCTCACCTTCCTCTACATTCAGGATGAGTTAAGCTATGATCAGTTCCATATCAAGTCTGATCGAATTTACCGGGTGCTTGAACGTTTTGAAAGCGAAGGTGTAGGTGAGCATTCTGCTAGTCTCCCCTTCCCTACTGGTCCTTCCTTGGCCGCTGATTATCAGTCTCATATTGAAGGCATGGTTCGGTTATTTAACTTCCAGTCTCCTACGTTGACGCTGGCTAATAAAGAACAGGACAAGGCCTTTAACGAATCCCGGATATTTTTTGCCGACTCTAGCTTTCTTGATGTTTTTGATTTCAAGCTCCTTTCCGGAAATCGTCAACATGCCCTGGACAAACCCAACTCTATTCTGATCACACCCACCATGGCCGCTAAATATTTTGGCAATGGCGATCCTATAGGAAAACAGCTAGAGTTTCAGGCGGGTCAATTGCTTGAGGTCACAGGTGTGTTGGAGGACGCTCCCACCAATGTCCACTTTCAGTATGATTTCATTATTTCCTTTTCAAGCTTAAAGCAATGGTATAACGGCAGCCTCCCCGCTTCGTGGTATTGGAACCCCTGCTGGACGTACATAGTATTGAAAGAAAACGCTTCTACGAATGACTTAATTAAGCAGTTTCCCGCTTTTGTAGCCAAATATTTCCCGGAATTTATCCAGTCCGATGTGACTCTGGAACTACAGCCGCTTCACGACATCCACCTTCATTCCAAACTGGACTATGAAATACAAGCCAATAGTGATATTAAGAGTATTTACATTTTCGGAGCCATTGCCATATTCATCTTATTTATTGCCACGGTTAACTTCATAAATTTAAGTACGGCCAGGGCCACTAAGCGAGCTAAAGAAGTCGGGGTTAGAAAATCACTGGGAAGCAATAAGTCACAATTAGTGACCCAGTTTATTTTTGAATCTATTCTTATGACATTTCTGGCCGTCAGTCTCGCCTTTGTCGCTGTAGCTTTTCTGTTGCCAGCCTTTAATCAGTTGGTCAACAAAGAAATAGATCTTAGTCAATTACTACTGCCATCACATATTATCTATGGCCTGGTTTTATCGATTTCTATAGGCCTACTTTCAGGTTTTTATCCGGCTTTTGTACTCTCCTCATTCCAAGCAGTAGCGGTGCTGAAGGGAGATCGCCTGAAAGTAAAAGGCTTAAACTTTCGCAAGATCCTGGTCATCGCCCAGTTCGCTATTTCCATGTTCCTCATAGCAGGTACCATCGTGGCTATCGATCAGTTCAGGCTATTGCAAGATCAGGAGGTTGGTTTTGACCAGGAACATGTGCTTATGATTCCGGTCATCAGGTCGCCTATGGGTGATTATTACGATACTTTCAGAAACAAACTACTTCAGAGCACCCGTGTCAAGTCCATCACTGGAGTGGAAGAAATAATCGGGGCAAAGCATCAGGTAGAAAATTACAGATTCGAAGGCATGGAGCGGTCTAAACCTTTTCCAAGGTTTCATGTCTTGCATGATTTTACTAAAACTATGAACATTGAATTGGCCGCAGGTAGAGATTACTCAAGAGACTACAATACAGAAGATTCACTTGCTTATGTAATCAACGAATCTATGGTAAAAGCAATGGGATGGAACAGCGCCGAGGAAGCCATTGGTAAGCGGTTCTATCATCGAGACGAGCTCAAAGGTGAAATCGTGGGCGTAGTAAAAGATTACAATTTTGTTTCTAAGCACCATCCTATCGGTCCTCTGGTGCTGGACTTGACTACTAATCCAAGGGCATTCAATTTATTCATGAAATACCTGGCGGTACGCGTCGATGGTGAAAATATACCCGAATCGATCGAAGTGGTGGAGAACACCTGGAACTCTACTATACCGGACCGGCCGTTTGATTTTTTCTTTCTCGAAGATCGCCTGAATCAATCCTATGCCGCTGAACAGAAGCTCAGCAAGATTACAGTTATCCTGTCCGTACTGGCTATCAGTGTGGCCTGCCTGGGTCTTTTTGGACTTGCCACTTTCAATATCGAAAGGCGAACTAAAGAAATCGGACTGCGTAAGGTATTGGGTATTAAGACTTCTCAGATTATGAGCCTGTTGTCCAAAGAGTTCTCTGTATTGCTCTTAGTTGCTTTTCTGATCGGCATACCATTGTCCTACTTGTTCCTGGAACAGTGGTTAAATGGTTTTGCTTACCGCGTAGAACTTTCTCCTTGGCCCTTTATGCTGGCAGGAGCCCTCACTTTTTTGATTGCCATGTCCACCGTCTTTTATCACGCGTTTAAAGCTTCCTACATCAACCCGGTAGACACATTGAAAAGCGAATGACAGTTACCGTACTCGTCTAAAGTGGTTTTGAACGATCTTATTCAAATACACTTTAGATTCAAAACATTCAAATTTGAGCGGGTTGGGTAATTCACCGAATAAAGGCACACCATCACCCAGCAATACCGGGATAACGGTAATTACCATACTATCGATCAGATCGGCTTTAAAAAAGCTTTGTATAGTTGTGCCACCGTCGATATATAATCTTTTATAGCCCCGTTGATGGATCTGATCAAGCATTTCGGTAAGCGTCCCCTTGATTAAATGTGCTTTGCCCTCGTATTTTTCAGGTATTGAGTCTAATGTAGTACTGAGCACAAATACGGGCTTCTCATAAGGCCAATCGATATCGAAAGAACATACCGTTTCAAAGGTAGTACGACCCATAACCAGCGCATCAATATCCGCAGTAAAGGCAGCATAGCCTGAATCGATGGTATTGATGTCAGGAAAAGTGTCCAAAAAATCAATTCCACCGTTTTTATCTGCTATGTAACCGTCCAGACTGGTGGCTATGAAAATGTGATTGGTTGGTTTCATTCAAATCAAATTAGGGAAATGCATCAATTCTACTGAAGGTTCTCGTGATCAAACTGTCCGAGTTCAATCGGGTTAGAATTATCTCGTCATCGTCAAAATCGACGGACCAAAAATCTCGATCTAGCTCGTTGTTGTAAGGGATCAACTCTAATTCAGCCTTATGACCATGTACGTTATATACCCCGTTCACTCTCCGGTTATTAGCACGGATCACAAAACGCTTATCCCATCTTAAGAATAGGTAATCACTTTCCTGAATACTGTCCGAATTGAAGTAAGGTCCACCTCCCTTAACTTTTTTTAGTTGCCAAAGACCTAAAAGCTGATCACCGTAGGTTTGAGGAAGTTCATTTGATCGCAACAAGGTCACTTCTACCTTTAACCCCTCCTCCTGACGACTCCAATACATCTCTGAATCAGAAATGCTTATTGTAAAGGGCTCTTGATCATCCTTTATTCCGTTGGTATTAAGCATGGTGAGTTCATTCTCCTCATTATCCAGTTGCCATGTACCTAAGGTATGTTGAAACCAACCATTGCCCGATTCATAGGTATGATCTGCATTGAACCTAGTCCATCGGGCATTGGGAGTCACGTCTTCATTACCAACCGTGACCTTCTTCACCAACCACAAACCTTCCATTACCGGCTTTTGATCACAACCTGATAGCCATAGGGCCAAAAGAAAAAGTAAGACCATAACTTTTTTCATAAAATGAAGATAATTCTTATTGTTCAAATCACTTAGGTTGTGTTTATCAAGTCATTTCATCTCTTCGCCCGGCCTTTTCAGTACTTTGCTTCATTGCCACTTCCAAGAGAGGGCCTAGCTAATTGTTTTACTAAGTCTCTGGATGATCCTCGTTCAGATAATTCTACTTAATCTCCATTATTAAAAAAACGGCGGTACTGTCTCCTATATTCTCTACTTCATGCCAATTCATGGCGGAATTAAAGAAATCACTTCCTGTAGTCACGTTTACTTCACGGGTACCTTCAGCATCTGTGATTTTAAAGGCGCTACCTTTTAGGGTGTAGCCGTAGTGTTTCGCGTGAAAATGTTTATCATGACCGACGCCAGGAGGAAAAATACATTTCAATGTTCGTAATTCTTCATTTTCTTCAATCACCTTGCAGACTTCTTGTCCCTTCCATTTCGCTTCTACCGGATCCGGGAGATCGCCCACCCGATTGTTTACGCTGTTCACTTCTATCCAATATCCGTCAGGGTCCCGGATGTAAACCTGACGAATACCATCGGGCCGAACGCTGATTTTGTTCAGGATCCCCGGCCAGCTCTGGTAAGCGATCTTATTGGCTTTCAACCGATCTACAAAGGCGTCATAATTTTCAGTAGTCAAGGCGAAGTGAACGGCCTTATTGATTTTCACTTCTCCCGGCACAGTAGATACCAGGTGAAGCTCCTTTCCTTCCCCTAATGAAAACCACCGGATGCCTGGATTCTGTGTTCTATTTGTGATTTCTTTCAGGTTCAAAATATCGACATAAAAGGCAGTTGACTCGTCAAGATTCTTGACGGAAAGCGCTACGTGGTCAAACTGTAGAGAAAAGTCGTCTTGACCAATAGCGGGGAAGGTACTCTGTAAAAGGAAGACAAGAGCAAGTAATTTCTTCATACTTCAAATTAAGGAAATTCGCCGACATTGGCGTAGACGAAAGTTGTTCTGGTCTTGTTAGGAGCTTATATCAAGATGATATAAATTAAAGTTCTTTGCCTATCATCTATAAATTTTAAAAAACAAGTCGCTCCGATTAGATTATTGAATCCAAGAATTTATACAAATATGTTTCCCTCCTCCTTATTTCTAATCAGATCTATGGCTTCACAGTATTGCTTCTTACAGAAGTGAAATTCAAGCCCATCGTAGTCTAATTCAAAGGGAATAATTCTAGAGAAGTTTTTAAAATCATGCCATAATATCTCTTTGTCTCCAATAGATATTTTACAGGCAAGACTATGGTCGCCAGGAATTCCTGAGTACTTATACTCATATAGCGTATATCGCTGATCTTGATAAGTATAGTCATTTAATGTTTTACACAAAAAGTGATTCTGGTTGTGAAAAGCAATAAAAAACGATATACCTTCATAGCAACCGTGAGGAATATCCAACCCCTTTTCCTTTAACTGTTTTACTTCTATCTCTTCAACAATATCCTTAAGGTTTGTTCCGTCCAGGTATATGCTTGTGGTAGTATAGTCTTCTAGCTCTGATTTTACAGAGCTGAAAACGATCTTATCTATAAGCATAGCCTTTGTCTCGGTAATCGTTCAAAAACTTAATAGGACAATAAATGCCCCGGCCTTTGAGTCGAAGTTAACTTTTTAAGAGGCGGTGCAAATTGAGTGAGTTTGATACCTTTCACAGCCACTTTATATTCTTCTATGGTAGGGGTTCTACCCAAAATAGCAGATAGAACTACAACCGGGGTAGAAGCTAGTAATGATTCCCCTTTTTTGCGATCAGAATCTTTTACAACACGTCCTTGAAATAGACGAGTAGATGTAGCCATAACCGTGTCTCCCTTTTCCGCTTTTTCCTGATTCCCCATACAAAGGTTACAGCCTGGTCTCTCAAGATACAGGATATTATCATATTCGGTCCGAGCAGCGCTCTTAGGATCGGCATCATCAAATTCAAACCCGGAATACTTCTGCAACATTTCCCAATCTCCTTCCTCTTTGAGTTCATCAATGATATTATAAGTAGGAGCGGTCACTACCAACGGAGCATTGAACTCGACCTTACCGTACTCTTCTTCCAGGTTTCTGAGCATCTTGGAGACAATCTTAATATCTCCCTTATGTACCATGCAAGACCCTACAAAACCTAAGTCAACCTTTTTGCTCCCTCCATAGTAAGAAAGCTCCCGGATGGTATCATGCGTATATCTTTTGGATACATCTTCATTGTGAACGTCCGGGTCAGCAATCATTGGTTCATCAATAATATCAAGATCAACCACAAATTCCGCATAGTATTTAGCATCTTCATCCGGAGTTAATGCAGGTTTTTCACCCGATCGAATCTGAGCGATTCTGGCATTAGCTTTATCAACAAGACCTTGAAGCACCCCTTTATCATTATCCATGCCTTTATCAATCATGATCTGGATCCTGCGTTTAGCAATTTCGAGAGATTCGATAAGCGTATCGTCCTGGGAAATACAGATTGAAGCCTTAGCTTTCATTTCTGCCGTCCAATCGGTAAAGGTAAAAGCCTGATCAGATGGTAACGTTCCTATATGAACTTCAATAATCCTTCCTTGGAATACATTCTCTCCACCAAATTCCCTAAGCATTTGACTTTGTGTTGCGTGGACCACATCACGAAAATCCATGGAATCTTTCATTTTGCCTTTAAAGGTTACCTTAACCGATTCCGGTATGGGCATTGAGGCCTCACCGGTGGCCAGAGCGAGGGCTACAGTACCGGAATCTGCTCCAAACGCCACCCCTTTCGACATTCTGGTGTGAGAATCACCCCCAATAATAATCGCCCAGTCATCAATGGTAATATCGTTGAGTACCTTATGAATTACATCTGTCAGAGGAGGGTACTTATGTTCCGGATGGCGACCCGTAATCAGACCAAAGTCATACATAAACTTCATCAACCGTGGGATGTTCTCCTGAGATTTATGGTCCCAGACTGAAGCCGTGTGGCAACCCGACTGATAAGCGCCATCCACAACAGGTGAAATCACTGTTGCCGCCATCATTTCTAATTCCTGCGAGGTCATCAACCCTGTTGTATCTTGTGAGCCTACAATGTTTACCTCAGCTCGCACATAGGAACCTGCATGCAGAATTGCACCTGACGTTCCTACTGCATTTTTATTAAAGATTTTTTCCACTGCCGTAAGTCCCTGCCCTTCAAGCGAAACTTCTTTGGAAGGAGCAAATACAGGCGGCGCATCCATGCCAAGTGTTTTGGCCGCAAATGTCTGAAGCTTTTTGCCAAATACAACGGCATATGAGCCTCCGGCTTTTATAAATTCCATTTTTTGCGGAGTAAGCGCCGAAGAAATATCAATTAATTCCTTATCTGCATGGTAAAGCTTTTTTGTTTTGGTATTAATGGTAAAAACAGTGCCCGTATCTACCGAGTATACTTGCTTTAATACAGGTTCTCCTTCTTCGTCAACAATAAGATTATCATCTGCATCATACTGCTTTACCCAGTTTTTAAGGTCTAAGCCAATACCACCCGTAACACCAACAGTAGTTAAGAAAATAGGTGAAATACCGTTGGTACCGGCAACAACAGGAGCAATGTTAATAAACGGCACATATGGACTGGCTTGTTTACCAACCCAGAGTGCTACGTTATTTACACCTGACATCCTTGAAGAACCGACGCCCATAGTACCTTTTTCGGCAATCAGCATTACAGTTTTATCAGGATGTTGTTCTTGAAGAGCCAATAGTTCATTCTGCTTTTCCTTATTATGTTCAAATAAGCATTGGCCATGCAACTCCCGATCAGATCTGGAGTGGGCGTCGCTACCCGGAGAAAGCAAATCCGTAGATATGTCTCCCACGCCGGCTATGAAGGTCACTATTTCAATTTTTTCCGGGATATCTGGCAGTTTTGTAAAGAATTCAGCCCTGGCATAGCTTTCAATGATGTCCTTTGCGACTTGACTGCCCTTCTTAAAAGATTGCTCTAAACGTTCCATATCCGCTTCGTATAAGAACACTTGGGTCTTTAAGATTTTAGCGGCTTCTTCTGCAATCTTCTGATCATCGCCCAAAGCTAGATCAAGGAGGACCTCAATAGAAGGGCCTCCTTTCATATGGGAGAGTTGCTCGAAAGCAAAAGAAGATGTAATTTCTTCAACTATGGATTCGCCAAGAATAATTTCCTTTAAAAATTTAGCCTTAACCCCAGCTGCACTTGTAGTTCCAGGCAATATGTTGTAGATAAAAAAATGGAGGGAATCTTCCCTATACGGGCTATCTGATTCTTTAATTTGTGTAATGATCTCGTTTGTCAATTCCGCATCATCAATGGGTTTGGGGTGAAGCGACTGACTTTTTCTTTCCTCAATTTCCTCAAGGTATTGATTATATGTACTCATAACTTCCTCCTTTAATTTAGAGAGCCTCGAACGTTTTGCTAAGTTGCAAAATTAAGTAATGATCTTAATATTAGACTAGTTTTGCACGGATCACATAGTCACCAGCATCTAATCAAAAGATTACACTTTAGCATTTGTCTAAAAAATGACAATCTCTTAAACTCAAGATCTCGCAAACTAAATTCACAATGCTTACTTTTAGCATCTATAATTTTAAAAAAATGTGTAAAACTGTCGAACTGCTACTGGTCTTTTCAATTTCAGCGCTATTAAATGCCTGTATCTCAAACCACAAAAGTGTAGAAGTAGATTCACGCGAGTCTTCAAGCGATACAAATCCTGAAGGTTTTAAGAAGGGAATCGTGACCCCGGTTGGCTATGAAGACGCTACAGGAGATACAATTAAGATTTTGTCGTGGAATGTAGAACACTTTGTAGACGCCCACGACGACCCTTATGTTCAAAATGATCGTGAGAATAGCGGAGAAAAAATGGAGGGAAGGGTTTCCCTACTGATACAAGCTTTAAGAAAGGCAGATGCCGATATTATTGTTTTGCAAGAATTTGAGCACGTGCAGTTCATAAAACAAATAGCTTCAGATTCCCTTGAAGATATGAAATACGAGTTTTTCGCTGATAGTAAAAGCATAAATTGGTATATGAATATAGTAGTCATGAGCCGCGTACCTTTGGGAATTATCTACGGATACGGTTCAGTAAATACGCCTGTCAGCTATGTAGATGAAGAATCTAATGAGCAGAGATATGAAACCCAAAGTAGAATTAATACACGAATGTGGTCGATAGATGTTTTGGTCAATGATCAATATTCGTTTCTCCTCACAGGAGTTCATCTCAAGGCGGGTCGCGGCGCCAGAAATGAAGCTATGCGATTAGGTCAAATCCAGTTTTTAAAAGGTCAATTCGAGCGTTTTACCCTAGAAGATCCTAAAAAAAATATTCTTGTTGTTGGCGATTTTAATGCGACCCCCGATAGTAAAGAATTTCAGTTTATGCTTGATGGAAACTCACCGGTAAAATTCATTGATAATTTGGAAGACAGTATATTCAGCCACCCTGCAGATTCCCCGAGATGGAGGATTGATCACATTCTTCCCAACCAAAATATGCAGCCAGAGCTACTCGTAAATACCTTGAATGTAACTTATTTGTTCGATAAAGAAACCCAACGAAAGTTGGCTGATCATCTACCAGTTGTGGCAAGTTTTTCAACTAAAGATCGAGAAATTATTCATTAGCTACCATAATCTAATCCTCCACCCAAAACGGGATATTGGCATGAGCCGCATGGTTATTACCGTCTTCTACATAAATGAATAATCGATAAGCGCCCGGTTGATTCGGGGCTTTGAAAGTGGTATTATCCTTATTGCCCTTAGGAAATAAGCCGGTAATAACAGCCGGGATATATTCTGCATCACCGCCTGTTTTAGTGGAAGTACTTTCTTTCATAACCTCCCACTGAAAGGTTAACTTATCGTTATCAGGATCACTCACTTTGACCTGTGCCCTGTAGGTATCATCCGGTTTCAGTCTAATATTGTTGACAGCTCGTTGTCCCTCTAAGGTAAAATCCAGCAGCCTGGGTGAGCGGTTTTCCGGCCATTTCCCGTTCCAGGCATAGTGCATGGCGTCAATTGATTCTGTTTCTTTACCATCCGGCATAAACATTCCAAACCAAGTAGGTGTACGCTCTTGCTTTTGTCCCCAAAGAAATACAAAAGAACCTACGACTTGCTGCGATTGGGATAAAATAGAATTTTGATATCGCCTGAGGTAACCATCTGCTTTTTCGGAACTATTATTCTCTATTGGCGCTCCCCATTCTGTAGTACCCACTTCCCAGTAGCCGGTTGCCCCCCATTCCGTAACCATTAAAGGGCCTTCATATCCGGACTTGGTAATAAGTTCCGGTAATATTTCAATGGCGCCGTAAAGCTGAACACTTAAGAAATCCAGATCAGGCGCCCTATTGGCAATCAAATCAACATCTTTCTTCTCTATGCCAGATAAAGGAGTAGTCGTAATATGATTTGGATCCAAGGTGTGAATCATTTTTGATATTTCGTTCACCGCATTCCAAACTTTGGGGTTTCTTGATTGCAGATTTAGCTCATTTCCAATGCTCCACGCCATTAGCGCCGGATGGTCCTTCAAGGCTATCACTTTTGTACGAATACTTGCCAGTTGTTCTTTTACAGCTACTTGGTTATCATAGTCAAACCCATGGCGTTCCAACCCCACCCAAACTCCCATAGTGACCTTCAGGCCCAGTTTATGGACTCGATCTAAAACCTCTAGGCCATTATCTGTACTCCAGGTTCTAATGGCATTGGCGCCGTGTTCCACCAGGGACTCCAGGCTACCTTGATGAACCCCTGCCCCTTTAACATAAAAAGGCTCTCCATTCAAAAAAATCCGATAGCCCTTATCAGTCAGTCGAATCTCAGATTTTGTTATTTCCGTGCTAAAATCCATAGAATAAGCAGTAGATAAATTCAACAATATAAGGAGTATAGCAAATAGAGAATAATGCTTTTTTTTAGATAAGACACCCATTTTGTAGTGTTTAGTTGATAAATAAAGTGATTGTTAATCATAAACATGATTTTTACCAGTCTTCAAGTCCAGCCTTCCCATCCATCCAGCTCCATTCTACATCTTCCATAAACCAAAAAAAAGCATCAAGATCAGCCACACCCCAGGGATGAAACTTCTTTATACTTTGAAAAAGATTATCGGCGTTGCACGCATTTGGTTCGCTTAGTACCTTATTCATTTGATCAATGAGATTTTCTGGCTTTTCGGAACAGCGGTCGAGATATTCATAGAACCATTTATGATACGGAAAGAAAATCCGGTTATAGGCAAGAATCAATCGACCGGCAAATAGTGTCAGCTGAGAAGCGGCCCTGCTTTTAGTATATAGATTATTGTGCCTATTCGCTTCACCCATAAGCCAGTTTTGAATAAAGGACATGGAATAAAACGTCTTTAGTTTTTCCTCTCTATGTTCTTCAGGGTACCGAGCAATACTCATGATCTGCTCGTCCAGACCATCAATTCTGGAAAAAGCGGTAAAGGCGCCGTCAAAAGCGGCTCGGGAAGGTTCGTTCCCTTTTTCTTCAACTTTATTCAAATATGCCATGTTAATGATCTTGCCGTCCACGAAGCCTCCTTGGTAGTCCGTAAGGTCCTTACGGTTAATAAAAAGATTCCTTTGATGCCTGCGCTTTTCGAATTCCTGATCCGTGGCTATAATCATAAAGTCAACGTCTGAATCGTTACGTGCGCATCCCTTCGCTACGGAACCACCTATGATGATGGCCTGGAATCTCGGATCATTTTCGTATTCCTTTATTAAGTTGTCAATAGCCCTTTGGTGGTGAGTCTTGATTTCGCGGTTCATGAGTACCATGCTTAAATATATTCGGCGCTCATTTTATTTCACTATCTGACTGATCTGGACTATCGGTTGAACATTAGTGTAGTTGGGAATATCAGTAAGGATTTTTTCAGCATTGGAGGCAAATGCTTTTTCGTAATCTGATAGGCTGTCAAAGTACAAATATCCTATGGCCAAAAAAGAAGCTTCGTCATCCGGAGTTCGGCCTCTTATTCCCAGGTCTATTTCATACTTCTTCATAGCGTCTCCAAATAAATCTGCTAACATGGGCATGTGTTTATCTGCATAATAATCCATATCGAATACTTTATCCTCCCCGTTAGCATACATAATGGTTACTTTTATAGCCCCTACTTTGATCACCTCATGATCTATTGAAGTTGCGGGCTGGCATCTTATCAACAAGGAAAGAGCTGCTAGCCAAATGACCGTTTTTAAATTCATGATTTTTTGCTTTTTGGTTTATTGCCGACCCGAGTTTAACTAATAAAAGCTTGTACTACCTAATCATCTATTCATTCAATTTTTTTGATATACCCTGATGTAATCTATAAACATGCGCTGAGGAAGTATAGTACTTGCATCTGGCGATGGAACCGGATTACCCCCAACAGCAACGTTCATGATAAAGAAAAACTTATTCCTGAAATGAGCGCCGAGTTCTGCATTAATTATCAATTCATAGTGCTGCTTACCATCTACAAAGAATTTGAGGGTATTTTCATCCCAATCTAGTGAAAAAACATGCCATTCGTCAGAGAAATCGCCTGAAGACAGTTTATACGGCGGACTAGGTGCGTTAGGCGCCGGAAAAGTATTACCCCAAAACGCATTACTTTTGATCTGATTTGCTGTTTCTGGTCCGGAAATAAAAGCTTCCATGATATCTATCTCACCACATATGGGCCAGCCACTTTCCAAGTGATTTTCACCTAACATCCAAATTGCCGGCCACATACCTCTCTGATTTGGCAGAGCGGCCCTTACATCAATTCTACCATACTGATACTCTTGCTTATCTCGCGTGTTGATTCTTCCGGAAGTATAACTTCCACTACTTTCTTCTCTCGCCTCAATGGTCAGATAGCCATCATTAACTGATACATTACCACTCCTGTACAATTGGAGCTCATTATTCCCCCAACCTATATTCCCAAAAGGATCTATATTGCCAATTTCGTAATTCCAATTATCTGGATTTAGCCGACTTCCATCAAACTCATCAGACCAAGTAAGAATGTAACCCGAATATGAATCTGGAGCTTTATATCCTGTTTCAGGCAACTGATTACCAAGAACTGGCGGATCTGTATTTCCTGTTTTAGTATTAACAGTACCATCGTCTGAACTATCACCACAAGATGCAAGCGTTACCAGGTATATACTGAGATATAAAAGTTTTTTCACCTTACCAGGATTTTTACGAATAGTCAAATATTATCTATAACATTCAAATCCCCGCTGGATAGACGATGTAAAGAAGTCTCATACCAGAATTGAGACTAATAACTAACCCAAATAAGCCCGGAACCTTTAGAAGTAAGAATTTAACCTACTTTGGATTGTTGCTGCTTGTACATTGATGGCGTAATCCCCTCTGCTTTCTTGAAAACTCTGTAAAAAGTAGCTTTTGATTTAAATCCGGCAAGTTGTGCTACACCTTCTAAACTGTATGTATTTTCGGTATCTTCTTTAATTAAGTTTTTGAACTCCTCAATCTTCTTTTTATGGATATAATCATTAAAAGGAGTAGATAATTCTTCTGTAAAATACTCGGCTAGTTCCTTTTCATTGACGCCGATTTCGTGAGAAAGCTGTTTCAGGCCGAAGTCAGGGTTCTTAAATCTTTTTTGAACATCAATAATCCGTCTGACGTCTGTAAAGATCTGATGTTTATTGTTCCTTACCACTTCGCTTTTAGTAATGCCCTTATCTAAGATTAAAGAGCGTAAAGAGTGAGTTTCCGATAGCAGATAGATTATAAATATGATACTCGTAAGCGGATGTATGTAAATGATAAAAGAAAATATGTCCGGAACTATGTACTCATTGAAGTATAAAAATTCATTGTAGAAAAAAAGATAAGCGACGTATGAAGTCGCCATTACGGAATGCAGGCTGATGGAATGCGTATTGGTAATCACATAAAACAGGCGGAACTTCTTTAGGGCTTTTTGCTTCAGCGAATCACTTAGCCTGATACTGAAATACCGTGAACCAAAATAGAAATAAATCCCGGTATAAATTACCGAAAGGAGTAAATGAAAGATAAGTATTTGAAAGCTATATTTATTAAAAAGATCTGAGAAAAAAAGCTTAAGAATAAGATAATACATGGTATACAAGACAGGGAAAACCAAGTGATGCCGGACCTTCAACTCCTCTTCTCCTATAGACTTAATGTAAAGAAACAACAGTGGCGCATGAAATATGATGAGGTGAGCGCCAAATAGAAAAGTTATTAACGGAGCTTTTTCAAGATACGAGTAGAGGCCACTGCTTAAGGAAGAAATACTAATAAGAACGGTATAAAATCCTAATAAGTAATTTCTCTTCTGTCTACTAGAAAGTAAAAATAGGGCTATTAAAAACAGCTGAAAGCCGATGCACAGCTGTATACCTTTAAATACCTCCGGCCAGTTCATTAAGAGATTATTTTCTTTTTATAAAATAAAGATAGATTTTGTATATCGCTTTCAAGCCAGTTGTATTTTTAATTAAAAAGGTCAGATTAGTTCAGGTTCATTATCTTTCTGTAAACTAAGTACATTTAACCATTTCAATATATGAAAGTATACTGCCTCATCTCGGTTCTTGTAGGGATGGCATGGTCTGTTCCTGCCATGGGAACCAGCGTCCAGGTACAAAAGAGTGATAACGGATTTAAGCTGGTTGTGGATGGTCAAGACTTTATGGTGAAAGGTATAAACTGGGACTATTACCCTTTGGGAACTAACTATACCTACAGCCTTTGGGAACAATCAGAAGCGGTTATAAAATCGGTTCTTGATAAGGAGATGACCTTGGTCAAAAGCATGGGGGTTAACACCCTTAGGATGTACACAGGAATTCCTAAAAAATGGATCGCCTACATTCACCAAAACTTTGGTATCTATACGATGTTAAACCACCCATTTGGCCGTTATGGAGTTAGCTTGGATGGAGAGTGGATGGCCAATACAGAATATGATAACCCGGGGGTCAAAGAATTATTACTCAAGAAAACTGCACAGTTAGCCAAAGAATATAGAGACACGCCTGGTCTTTTACTTTATCTATTGGGAAACGAAAACAATTACGGCCTTTTCTGGGATGATACAGAAAAGAAAACCACACCAAAGAAGGATTATGATTCCGCTTTACCAGCAAGGGCGATGTACAAGCTCTTTTTATTGAGTGATAATAAGGGTAAATCCATCAAAGAAAAATCAGAAAATGAACTTTCAGTTGATGAAAAGTCTGTGATAAGAGCTCGATCTATATATGAGCTCTTCAATGAAGCCGCTCTAGCCATGAAAGCTTTGGATAGCCAGCACCCTATTGCTATATGTAACGGAGATTTAATGTTTATTGAAATAATTAAAGAAGAATGTAAAGACATAGATATTTTTGGTACTAACATGTACCGGGGAGTATCGTTCGGTGATACATTTCAACGCGTAAGGGAAGAATTAAACAAGCCAATAATTTTCACAGAGTTTGGTGCGGATGCATACAACGCGATTGAAGGTTTAGAAGACCAGGAATCTCAAGCCTACTATTTGGCAGGAAATTGGAAAGAAATTTATGCTAATGTAGCAGGCATTGGTGGATCAGGAAATTCCCTAGGGGGTTTCTCCTATCAGTTTAGTGATGGGTGGTGGAAAGTTGGCCAAACAAAGAACTTAGCCATACATGACAATACAGCTACCTGGAATAATGGGGGTTACTACCGAGACGATAAAGGTGGTGTAAATAATATGAATGAAGAGTGGTTCGGAATTTGCTCTAAAATTCGTTCCAATGCTCAGGGAGAATATGATTTATTACCCAGAGCTGCTTATTTCGTACTTCGGTTAGTCCATAGTTTTTCTCCTTACGACCCGGCAGCTACACTCATAGAACTTGAAAAGCATTTTTTAAAAATTGATATTCCGAAAGCAATAAATGAATCAAAGGGTTATTCGAATTCTTTAAAAAAAATGAAGTGAAAATAATAGGAAAAATACTTCTGTTAGCCCAATTGCAAATCCTTAACTTTTCGCAAGCATTGAACACTTACTGCAACAAACCACAACGCCAGTGCAGGACCAAGTATAAATGGGAATCCTAGCTCATAAGGAGTCATGGGAAACGCCCAGCATTTGACTGTAATCAAAACAAGAGCTATTAACCCACCGGAAAGAGCCCATATTTTTCCAAAGTGATGATGAGAATACATGGCTATTGCGAATAAGATCATTGCAATACCGGTGAAGAAATCATTGGAAACTTGCATGGCAAGGTGAATAGGATCCACCGTTTTCATAATCCAATTCAGAAGATCCATTTCTTCCTGACTTGAAACCTGACTTTTAAAATGTTCCAAGTATCCCCTAAAGGTTAATTGTACAGTTAGCATTAGGTTGAATAAGAAACCGGAGATAAAAACAAACAATGCTCCAATTTGTGTGAGAATGGAGGGCTTGTGGCACTTCATTAAATGATGAATTGCAAACCCCGAAAGTGAAAATAAGATTCCGTATAAAATGGCAAGAGCAATCTGTAAATAGCTCGGAAGATCGATAAAGAGCAGGATTGGGAATAAAGTAAATGAGATGATTCCGCTTATTGCACCAAGCCTAATCCACTGTTGTGACAAGTATGTTGAAGTATTCATAATTATAGGTGGCATTAAAAAATATGGGTTTCACAAATAATCACTAGGCTCCTTTTCCGAACATGATTAGGACAATCTGGACCTCTTCATCAGCATCATTCCACCACTTGTGTTCCACATTGGCCGGAATAAATACGGTATTACCTTTGGGGACGGTAATTCTTTTACCATCTACTTCTCCTTCGATCGTTCCTTTTATAGTGACACCCATCATAGGGAATGGAGCAGCTTGTTCGCGTGCATCGCCTCGTACGATCTCTCCGGGTAGAATATTGTACCAGGCGGTTCGGAGGCCTTTTTCATAATAAAAAATGACAAAATTAGAGCCATGTGCTCTTCGTGTCATACCCTCGCCAAAAGGTATGGTCTCCGGAAATCCTCTAGTCCAGAAATGAAAAGAGAAAGGATTGACTTTATCATCTTGTTCTTGGCTAGGTTCATAACCTTCCATATTATCCACACCCATTGGAGTGTAGTCCCCTGAGAAGGTTTTACCTTGCGCAGTAAGCGCATTTATTTCTCCTTCATCAATCGCCCTTAAGGTTTCAAGCTCTATTTTGTAGTAAAATGTAGGTATTTGAGGCAAGCCTTCTTCGAGGATGACTTCCCAACCTACTCCGGTTTTTCTCCCTGTCACTAAAACCGTCCATGATCCGACGTTAATAACGTCAATTCCGCAATACATGGAATCAGCGGCATACCGATCCAATTTAAAATCATTTATATAGGATCTGATGATCTCTTCGGCTTTCTTAAATTCCTTTGTCCCTTGAGCTTTTGATGATAACGTTGTTACAAACAACATTAACAACAAGATGAATTTTTGATTCATAATCTTATACTAATTTGAGTCTGACTACGTTCGGGGACCTCCCGTACTTCACCTTAGAAACCAGCGTGATTAGAATTAGGATTTAAAAAAAACCCGTTTTGTGGAGTATAAACAAGTTTTAGGGGCGAAAAGACAACTGCTTTTTCATAATTCCAATATACTTAGAAGATACAGGAATTTCATCTGAATATTTTTTTGTTTGCAAAATCATGCTTCTACTCGTGGCTTTCAAGATTTCAAACTGATTAGTGTTAATTAAGAATTGTCTGTGACATCTAATGATAGGTGTAATTGGATTTACAATCTGCTCTTCGATATTTTTTAAACTCGATCGAAGTATTAGTTTTTGACGAGTATCGTTGACCAAGTAGTGGATATCTACATAATTATCATCACTTGCAATATAAAGAATTTCATTTAGGTTAAAATCTACAATTTTACCGTCGCCGGATATGATTTTGAACCTTTCTCCGGAAGAAATTTTCAAAAGTTCCTTTTTGTCAAAAAACTGGGAAATCCCGACAAGAAAGAAAGCTACGGTAAAGCTGATCACAAATGTTCTGAGCAACACTAAGAGAAATTCTACAAACGTAAAGTCTCTAAAACCTCCTAAATAGCTTTTGTACAAAAAATTGATAGCTCCTGCAAAAAGGAGTACAAGGGTATACCAAAGAATTGCTTTTCCAATGTTCCATTTTTTAAATGCTTTAGGAATAAGGTTTGGAATCACCCATTCCATAAAAATAATGGAGAGTGAGAAGATTATTCCTAGACTAAAAATTAATACATCTACTATAATTGATTGTCCCGCCTGATTGGCGATACCAAAAGGATTGTAAAGGAAAATAAAACAACTACCTCCAATTCCGAGGAGCAGTATCCATAGTAGTTTTTTTAAAGATCGTTGAGGAGTTGGAATTGGAGTTACTAAAAAGCTAATAATTTGGCCTGAGTGCATACTTGTGACAATTAAACTATTTCTATAAAAGTGTTTTGAGATAACTCCTAAACTGATTTATACATTAGAATATTTAAAAAGGACATAACTATAGTTCTGAACCCGGCTTTGATAAATCAAGCCAGCTTAGAAAACTTCCAGTACCGGTCTGATCTATAAAGCTTCCATATGAAACCGCGTCCTTATTACTGAATGGGTAGGTTAATCACTGAAAGTTAATTAAAACTCACTCAAAATCGCTCTTTAGCCCCTCTTTTGAATAGGATTATCTCAACTTATAAATTCCTACCTCATAACCACGGTTTATGAAACAAATCATTGCTGATTCTCTTACTGATATGAGTGACATACAGTAGGTGTGAGTAGAGCTCCTTTGGCTATTACTTATCGGGATGGTGCACTGATCGCGACTGTCGGTTACGTACGAGGAACAGCCAGCTTTGTAACCTATATGGAAGTTTTCGGTAGTAGCTCTTAGTACCAGACACCAGATAATTAGCGTGGCGCCTGTTTGGAACAAGGCCGTAGGCATCTTGTCATGAAAGCATTGATCAAAAGCTCATTTATACTTATCAGCAATCATCGCTTCATATGCAAACGGAAGAAATATTGGCCCATTTCAGCAGAAGCCCAGCGGATTACATTTTCAAGCTCATGCAGTATGAGGATTCGAAAATAGGCTGAATGAAGATCAGGTAGCAATGGCTGGTTTACTTTAATGATGTTACCGGACCGCGGGCGGTATTAGAGACCGGCGGTACCTTGGAGCGTATTGATCTTAATACGGAGCTCGGTAACGCAGCCTTTTTCGGTCACTGGAAGGTTTGCGTTTTTTTAATTGAGCATGGCGCCGAACCTAACTTCAAAGTGGATGCAACACCGCTTCATAACGCATTGGCTAAGCCGGAAGGCCTTATTATTTTTATACCGTTAGGCTGTTGGTTGGAAAAGGAAGCGATGTGAACGCTAAAACACTGCCCCTCCAATCATAACTAGTGAAGCCCTTTAACTCTTAAATACTTTGTTAAAAGAACAGGACGATCTGATTGTATAATATTAGCGCCGTGATCTATGACCCAGCCCCAATGTGCTTCTGGGTCCTGAAGAGCCATTTCATCATAATGACCTCCACAAAGCTCCGGCCATAGCGTATTGACCCAAACTGCAACCGACTGGTTCTGCATTTTACTGATCGTGGAAATAACGGGAGAATCTTCGGTATCATAGATCACTTCAAATCCGATGGGTGAGAAATCGGTAAGAAATTCATCCACATAAGAGACAGGTTCTTCTGACACATTATTTGCATAAATATTGTAATTACTCGGCCAAACCATAGGCATGTAATGAATACTATCCATTAATGAGCCGTATTTTTCTCTTAATACCTCCAGCGGATCGTTCCCTTTAAACAATGTCTGGTTGATCGTATTGGTCTCCTTTAAAACTCCGTAGGCTTCTGGCAGATACTCCCAACATTTATCCAGGTTTACCAAAATTGGCTTACCCGCTACGAACGTCATCATTTCCTTAAGTGTCGGATCTTTGTAGTGCGTTTCAACACCTACTCCTGTTTTGAGAAATGCCTGCTTCACAGTGTACAATGTAGTTTCTGATATTCTTCCCTTTCCACTGGTCGTGCGATCCAAGATTTTGTCATGGATGACCACTAATTCGCCATCCATAGTCATTCGAACATCAATTTCAACTATATCAATTTCTTCTTCCAAGGCATGTTTTACCGCTAAAATTGAATTCTCAGGTGCGCTTCTCCAATAGCCCCGATGGGCAACCACCATAACATAATCTTCACTGGGATTCCTTATCCATTCGATCATTTCTACCGGTGATGCGAATCGGGGAGAAGACTCTTTTTGTTGTTCATTACATCCAATGATCAGAAGTAGAAGGAAGAGAAGCGCTGGCTTCTTCATTTCTTTAACCAGTTTTTCAATGATGTAAACCTCTCTTTTGTAAGTAACTAATAAGTAGAGCGGGGCGGTCGGTTTGAATCATGTTGACGCTATTTTCAATGAACCAATCATAAACTGAAACATCCAGTGCGGCCTGCTCATCATCATGTCCAACGCAGTGTTCCGGACGAAGGGCATTTACCCACACACGTGATCCCTTTTTACGAATCGATGAAAAATAACGCAGTAATGAAGTGGTATCCGATGGTACAGTAAACTCAAATGCAACCGGGGAGTCTTCTTCCTGATAGTCTTTGACCCTGCTCATCGCCCCGGGTTCGGCCGTGCGCACCAAGGGCATGAAGTAAATTTCATCGAGATAATGACCAAAAATAGTTTGCGCTTCACTTTTTGAAATGGGAGCTTTAATGACTACCTGATGAAGGGTCTCCGTTTGTTTCAATAGGTTATAATACTTGCCCAGGTTTTGGTAATCTTTTGTATCAAGATTGATTAAGATCTTATCCTTACTCACCCTAAGCGCTTCCTCCAGGGTCGGAATTTTATGAGGAGTAGATTGCAATAGTCCATTTTTTAAAAAGAAAGTTTGTAACGAATCGTAGGTAAAATCTGACAAGCTACCTGATCCGGTAGTGGTTCTATCGATCGTTTGGTCATGCATGAGTACGAACACTGAATCTTTGGTCATTCGTACATCTATCTCAACCATATCCACTCCCATCTCAATGCAATTCTTAATTGCCTGCAAAGAGTTTTCGGGTGCATTTCGCCAATCTCCACGATGGGCTACTACCATAACTTGCTCGTTTTGTGAATCTTTAAGAACGTTAATCAGAGAGTCTATGGAAAGTACTTGACTTTCTTTTCCCAAGAATTCTTTTTTTGCTTGGGTTATCCCGATAAAGTTTTGTCCTTTCTTGCAAGAAAAAAATACAAAAAAGGACAAAACAAAACATAGTAGTAAAGCAACTGGTCTCATCTTATTTTTAATGATATGCAGTTAAAAACACATTCTTAATTTTTGATAAGCCTCTTCTCCAAGAGCGTATTTCCCTCTAAACCATAAAACTTGATCACATAGACCCCTTGTTCCAAAATGTCATTTAGATCAAAAAGCTCAAACCGGCCCTCTACTGCTTTGCCTTTCCAGTCTGGGGTATCTATTCGCTGACCTTTTAAATCATAAATTTCAATCCATCCGATTTCTGAGTCCGCCGACAGTTGCACCCAAAGACTATTAGTTACCGGATTTGGGTATACCATGTTTTTTTCGAAGGTATCTTCTTCTAAAAAAGGTTGTTCCGCAATTGAACTTTCGGAAGATGACATTCTATTAGTAGAACCAGGACCAGGAAACCTTGACCCATTGGGCTGGTCGGTAGTGATGATGGTACTTCCATAAGCGTAAGAACTCACGATAATATTTTTCATTTGATATAAGTCTCCAGAGACATCAGTGGAGGATATATCATTCCATTGTGAATATCTGCTAACTGTCTGCCCTTTGCCATTGACAGTTCTAAGTGGTTCTGTTGAAAAAAAGGAAGGTCGCATCAGAAGGTAGTAATACATAAAATCAAACATGTTAGGGAAATTACGACCCTTATAATAAAAGCTTTGTGCAAATTGTGAATTTCCTTTCTTCATGTTGAATTCAGCTCAAAATACGCAGTTAGGATACAAATTTTTGAATAATTCAAGGCTAGTTGCATAGTCTTCAGGTTCCCTTTTATCATTTTCATAATAAACTGGCATATACAGTACCCTATATTTATCGTTGTCCTTGAATTGATAACCATATCTAGTTCCAGAAAAGATAGTTGCTATCTCATTTGCAGTGACTTGCTTAAAAGGTATCTTAAAAACAACTCTACGAAGCTGACCCTTACTCTCTGCTATGACAAAACATTTTCGCATCACATCCCAGAACTCTTTTTTGCACTCATTAATGTCTGCACAATTCATGTTACCCTTTTGACCTTCTTTTATGTCGACAAATACAATCAAATTAGATGCTTTGGCGTAATCCAATAAGTTCACAAAATGAACAAGTACATCATTTGAGACTGTTCCATTCGTGTATTTCAATTTTTTGTTTTTGACTTGCGCCCAATTCAAATCCCATATCCTGTCTGACGAACTAAATCCATCGAGTAATCTGGATACGGAATAATCATGAAGAGCTACGGGGTTGTCATCCTTTGTTAACATGATATCAACTTCTACACTTGCAAAAAAATCCTTGGCGGCTCTGATGGCACTTTCAGAATTTTCTGGATACAAATTGGTTCCTAAAGTGGCATTAGGTTGCCAATACCCACGATGCGGTATCATAGTGTATTTCGTCTCATTTCTAACTCGATAATCTTTGAGCTTCTTTAAGTTTTGACAATCTGTACTACTTGAAGCCCAAGTAGCACAGTCGTGATTTGAATTGAACTGGCTGAAGGTCTGAAAAGAGATACAGGACGTGACAACTATTAACAAGATAAATTTTGTGATTTTCATAGAATTTTTCGTTTAATACTATTTTAATAGGTTTTAATGAATTCAATTATTAACAGAGGGTCGTTATCCAATAACCCTCGTCAACTCCGGACTTAATAGCCTGGATTCTGTTCTAAAGCAGGATCCGTATCCAGCTGACTCTGTGGAATAGGTAAAATCAGGTGGTTTGAACTGATCGTCACATTTTTATCATTTGCGGCAAACCATGCATTCATGGTTTCAACCGCTCTCCCTGTTCTTTTCAAATCAAACCAACGATGACCTTCACCTATCAACTCAAGTCTTCTTTCCATCTCAATGGCATCTCTTAAGTCGTTCTGGGAAGTGGCTGTTGTATTGCTCAAACCGGCCCTATTTCTAACCATGTTAAGGTACTGTTCCGGATTTGCGCCTCCCGACTCATTCAATGCCTCGGCCAGTTTTAAGAGAACATCGGCGTACCGGATCACAATATGGTCCGTATCGCCATCATCCGCCCCGGTTTCAGACACCTCATATTTTACCGAGAAGTAAAACGGATTTGCTTCGGCATCTAACCCTACATAATCATTCTGACGGGTATCACTGGCTTCAAAAAGACCTACGAACTCCGCTGATGGCAAATTGTGACCTTTCGCATTCGCAGTGGTACCGGATGGCCTGAATTGGGAGGCGGCGCTCTCTCCTTCACTATTGCCATTCAACCCACTTGAATATTGCACTTCAAACAGGATTTCTGCATTACCCTCGTTGGACACTCCAAACACCTCAGCAGTTGTTGGCATTAAAAGATATTCTCCTGAGTTGACCACGACATTCAACAGTGATACTGCCCCACTATAATCCCCTTGATTCATCAGAACATCTGCGAGTAAAGCTTGCGCTGCACCTATCGCCGGCCTTCCGGATGATTTGGTTGCAGGTAAACTTTGAATTGCTGCATTCAAATCTGTCTCGATTTGATCATAGACTTCGGATGAAGGCGTGCGCTCCTGACCAAAGTAATCCGAAGGGTTTATCGTTTCCTCTAAAACCAGAGGTACATCACCGTAGAGTCTTACCAAATTGAAGTACAGCAAGCCTCTCACGAATTGCATCTCTCCTATTCGGTTGGCCTTTAAAGCTTCGTTGTCAAATTCCACTTCTTCGATCCGGTTCAACACCACGTTAACCCGTTGAATGCCTTCAAAGGATTCTCTCCAAATGTCACCCACCAGATCATTTTCGGCGTTGGTAGAAAAATCATCTAACTGACCAAACCTCCCGCCATCATTGGCGGCTATTTCTTCAAAGGTATCTTCCCCAGGTATTTCACCGACTCCTATAAGATCGAGTCCATACAGGCCATTATTCTGTAATTGCGCATAGACACCAAAAATCGCTGTTTCCATTTCCTGCTCATTACGATAGAAGTTGGATGCTGATTTCTCTGTGATTGGAACCAAATCCAACTCATCAGAACACGATAGTATAGCGAATGCTACTACAAACAATAACCTATTTATTTGAATCTTCATGGTAATCGAATTTTAGTTGATTAGAATTTGACGTTGACACCGATTGCCAGAAAACGAGTCAAGGGACTTGCGGAATTGATGAGACCCCTCGATAACGTTTGCCGCTCTTCGGATCGGGTATCAATACCGTCTGAGTTGTATCCGCGGAAATCCGTAATATTGAATAGGTTGTTCCCGGTGAAATACACACGCGCTCGGTCAATACCCAGAAAATCAGTCACCTTGCTTGGTAAGGTATAACCGATCTGAAGACTTCTCAATCTGAAATAATCCCCATCATACACCGAAAGGCTTGAGGTGCGTGTCAACCGACCTGCAGATGAGAAACTAGAAAAATCCGGTCTCCTGAAAAACCCGTCAGGGTTACGGTCATTGAAATAATTGTTAAAATAGTGTTTCGTCGGAACGAAGAAACCCTCCCCACTTTCAGCTCGGTAGACCATATTATCTACTACTTTCCTACCTTCAATACCAAAAAATTGAGCATTCAGATCGAATCCTTTGTAGTTGAGGGTAATACCAAAGCCATAGGTAAAATCCGGATTGTAATCTCCTTGCATGACCCGGTCATCTGCAGTGATCACCCCATCACCATCTGTGTCTCGTACGATGTAATCTCCAACCTCTGTGCCTGCAAGCGGTATCACTTCATCGTTATCGATTTCAGACTGGGACCTATACACCCCTATGATATCATAGGTATAGAATTGAGCAATGGGGTGGCCTACTTCCGTAATGAATGTGGATAGGTTGCTGTAGATGATTTGATCTTGGTCCTTTCCAAGGGCAATCACTTCGTTCTCATTGGTTGCGTAGGTTGCATTGAATCCGATTTCCAACTCGCCTAACCTAAACCCTCTTCCGTTTAGTTCAAGCTCAAACCCTTTATTTTCCAACTCACCTATATTTTGCAATGATTCGGTAAATCCGGATTGTTGAGGAACCGGAACATTGAGAAGCATATCCGTCGTATTGGTTACATAATACTCCGCTGTCAATTGAAGTTTATCTTCCATAAACCCTAAATCAATCCCATAGTTGAGTGCGGTATTAGTCTCCCAGGATAAGTCTGCGTTCGGTGCAGTGTTTATGTACAGGCCTGAGATCAAGTCATTGTCAACGACATAATTATCATCATCGAGTGTGGCAATTGCACTGTAGTTGCCAATCTGGTTGTTGCCAGTCTGCCCCCAACTCACTCTAATTTTTGCAAAACTGATGGGTGTAGATTGGGGAAAGAAGGATTCGTTACTTAATACCCAGCCACCAGATACCGAACCAAAGGTTCCGTACTTGGAATTCTTGCCAAATCGAGAGGAGCCGTCTCTTCGTATGGATGCAGAGAGCGAGTACCGGCCATCATAGTCGTACTGCAAGCGGGAAAAATACGATTCCAATGCCCATTTGCTGCTTTGGAGTGTGGAATTGACGGAAGTGGCCCCTCCAATATTCCTGATGTTGTCATCCGCAAAATCCTCACTTTCCTGGCTTGTTCTACTCCAGAGTTCTTGCTGGTAACTATATCCACCGAGAAGTTCAAAAGTATGTACACCGAATGTTTTCATGTAGGTCAATGTATTCTCCGTGATGTAATTTTCTCTTTCTGTGTTATACAGCGAGGCTTTGGTGTTATTGTCTTCTACTGGCGTCCTGTAGTCTCCGATCGTGGAGGGTCCGAAATATTCTTCTGAACTGGTTTCATAATCTCCCCCAAACATTGTTTTGAAGGTCAGATTTTCAATAGGCTCTATTTCTACAAATGTGTTTCCAAAAGCCCTAAACCCGGTCCTCAAGAAATCAGTAAGCTTCGTTTGAGCAATGGTGTTCTCACTGATCGGCCCGTCCCAATTATCATTGTTGTCATCCAATTGCGCCGCTATGGCTAAGGAACCGTCTGCATTTGTAATCGGGTAATATGGCTGCATCAACACCACACTGTAAGCGGGGTCTGCTTGTTGTTTAAACCCTAAGCGAGAACTGGACCATGCTCTCTCACCTGTTAAGTTGGCATCCGTATAGGAGAGATTCGTATTAACACCGAACCTGACCATCTTACTCACTTGTGTATTGAACCTGATGTTATTCGTATATCGCTTATAATCGGAGTCAATGATAATGTTCTCCTGATCAAGGAACCCAAAAGAAATGGAATAGTCGGACTGCTCTGTCCCGCCGCTCAAATTAATATAGTGACTTTCCTGCCTGGCTGTTCTAAACACTTCATCCTGCCAGTTCGTATTGGTTAGTTCAGGGGTACCGTCTAAATAGCCCCGGAGGTAATCCGGAATTCTGCTTCGCTTACCGCCACCATTTGCATCCCTCGTAGCATTGTCATCGTTAATGCTTCTTCCGGCGCCCCCGGATAAATAGCCAAAGTTACGCGCGTCATTATCGAAAAGGGCTGTTTGGTATGCATCTGTTAATTCAAATTTATCCATTCGTTTTTGCACCCCTACGTACCCATCATAGGTGACTTTTAACTTTCCCGGTGTACCTCTTTTGGTGCTAATGAAAATCACGCCACTGGAAGCTCTGGAACCGTAGATTGCTGCTGAAGCCGCTCCCTTTAGCACACTGACAGATTCTATATCATTGGTGTTTATAGAACTCATAGAAGAACCTTCTGTCAATGGATTACCATCTACAACAATCAATGGATCCGTTCCTGCTGTCAATGTGTTAAGTCCCCTGATTTGTATTACAGAATTATCTCCCGGGTTTTTTCCGTTTGAAAACACCTGAACTCCAGCAATTCTTCCAATCATGGCCTGCTCAAAGTTTGCAGTAGAATATTCATTCAACGCGTCGTTATTTATCTTGGAAACCGCTCCATTGAATTTCTCTTTATCCTGGGTACCATATCCAATCACTACCACTTCATTAAGTGCAGCCAAATCTTCCACAAGGGTAATGTTAAAGTCGGTTTGATTTCCAATGAGAATCTCGACGGATTGAAATCCCACATAGGAGAAAATGATTCTCTCCGCATCGTCCGGGACGGATAGTGTAAAGTTCCCGTTTACGTCAGTTATTGCCCCAATCGAGGTGCCTTTTAAGTGTATAGTAGCTCCAATGAGCGGCTCCCCATTCCCAACCGTGACTTTACCCGTAATGGTGCGATCGTAGGTCTCTTCTGAAATATGTATTTCCTCCGATCTCTTTCTTGGCACCACATAGATCATCTCATTTATTCTTTTGAAGTTATAGTCGCTTTTTAAAGCGATTTCCTCAAGAATTGATTTCAAATCACCCTTTCTTCGAAGAGAAATTTTGTTTTTATCCTTGGTTATCCTTTTCGTGTAGGCAAACGTGAAGTCGGTAAGTTCTTCAATCTGGTCGAAAACCGATAGTATCGATTTGTTTTTAACATTCAAGTCTAACTTAATGTCCTTGAATGCCTGGCCAGAACTATTGCTTGCGAGCAAAAATTGTATGCTAGCCGTCTGAAGCAGAAATATATAGAATACTTGTCTTGATGCAAACATCAATTGTTTTAGTAATTTTGGATTCATTTATTTTAAATTGTGTACATGAAAAATTGTATGCTTATTTTGGGCCCGGAGCTGCTGGAACAGTTCCGGGTTTTTTTAGTGTGACCACCTCGTGTACTCACTTACCCGGGGTTCGTTTATTCTACTATTTTCATTGGCGTATTATTAGCTAGTTGACACATCCGTTATTTTTAATAATAATTTTTTGCACATCTGAATGATCGTATTCAAAGGAGACAATAGTTTGCAGGCCATAGAGTATCGGGATCAAACCTTCATTTTTAAATTTTGCCCTAATAAAACAATCCTCCTTGACTGAATTCTCCGACAGCACGATTTCCATGCGATACCACCGCTCCAATCTTTCCAATACGGTTTCAAACGGAACCATCTCGAAATTTAACTCAGGGTTCGTCCACCCTGCGTAGAGTTGAACATCTACCTTTTCTTTCATCAATGTTTTATCGTCCAAAGAAAAAAGCGCCTGCGCCCCCGGATTTAATACCTTACAGTCAACTTCGGATTCTACCTTTACTTTTCCTTCAATGACTGTAACATCCGTATTCTCCTCCGGATACGACCGAACGTTAAATGAAGTCCCTAACACAGTGGTTGTAATCTCTCCTGAGGAAATTACGAAAGGTCTTGACGCATCCTTAGTGACATCGAAGAAAGCTTCCCCTATTAATGTCACCTCTCTTTTGTCTTTGGCGAATTGGTTGGGGAACGATAAGGAACTTCCTGCATTAAGTTTCACCTCAGTTCCCTCCGGAAGTGTTACAGATGCTCGCTGATTACGTTTTGTTACATAATGAGCATATTCCACCTCAACAGGTTCGTGTTCCATTACCTGGTAGGCTCCTATGCCTAAACCAAGGATGACAGCGATTGAAGCTGCTACTCGCCAAGTACCCCAGCTTGATAGAGGTTGCTTTTGGGCTTTTTCTTCATTCCCTTGAAAATTTAGATTGATTTTACCTAAGAGCTTCTGCTCCATTTCCTTTTCCTGGAACTGACTCCATTGGGGTGAGAGGTTCTTGTTCTGAAGTTTCTCGTAGAAGGATTCTACCAGCCTGGACTCTTCTTTCGTGGCTTCTTTACGGTTGTATTTCTCTGCTAATCGGACGAAATCTTCTTTGGTCATATTGACTTCTTTAATAGTAAGTCACATGAATAGCAGTTACTACGTAGTGCATGTAAACGATTTAACAAATAGTTAACAGGGGAAATATTCGGTTAATGCAGACCTAAAATGATTACCACTGAAATTACTGTATTTAGGATGTGGCCTTTCATCAGTTTTAAGGCTTGATGGATGTGAGCTTCTACCGTCCGAATGGAGATATTTAACCTGTCTGCAATTTCCTGATTGGAGAGATGCTCATTTCTACTCAAACGAAATACCTCTTGACATTTAGCTGGAAGCATTTGGACAGAGGCTTCCACAAGCTGTTGTAATTCATCTAATTCTATGCGGCTTTCTGTTCTGTTAGCGCTAACGACTTCATTCAATGATTCATCGTGCGAGGCGGTCCATTTTAGTCTTCTAATATTGTTGGAGATTTGATATTTTACGGCCTTGAACAAGTAAGCTTCCAGGTTATTTATCGTAGATTCTGAAGCATTTCTCCAGAGTTTTATGAATACTTCCTGGACCAGATCTTCACAGATATGCTTGTCTTCAAATATTTTATAGGCGTACGTAAATAAACGCTTCCAGTACTTTTTATAGATGCGATTAAAAGCCCGCATATTGCCTTTTTTTAATAGGAAAAGCAGCTGATCATCTGACAATTTATCGTAGCCTTTAGGATTCATTGCTACTAAATAAATTCTTTTTGAACTTACAAGAAAGAAAAGGGTATTTAAGGAAGTGTTAAGTATTGTGGATGAGGTTAGTGGGATTTTCGAGGAGAAAACAACTTCAGGAAATACTGAGTTAGATCTTGTAATTTTTCCAGGAATTAGGAGTTAGAAGGCAGGAGTTAGGTGGAAGATAACAGTCAGGAGACACCCTTCGACATTTTTAGGGCAACTACTCTTTATTTTGGTAAACTCATCCTTCGATCAACTCAGGATAACAGAGTTTTCTTCAAGCAAACAAAAAACAACGCACTGCGGATGTGAACTGCGCTTAAAAAAACCATAGTACCGATTTATTCACCTCCATGTTTACGACTTGCAGCATCCGCCTATGCCAAGCTAACTACCTGCATTAAACTTCATCTGGTATTGCATTTATAATCCAAAATCGTGCAAGGAGACACTTTTCCTGGTGTTGCGAATCCTTCGCTTGATCTTCATGGTATCTTTTCTCCAATTGCGCCGCAGTAACTCGTATTCATCCAAAAAAGATTTTTTCGCCTGGTCAAACTCTTTCTTGCTTTCATCAAATTTAGTCTTGTGCTTCTTAAGTTTCTCTATGGATTTTTTATAATCTTTCTCTGAAATATCTTCAAACAAATTTGCCGGTAACTCCTTCTCATTAATTTGGAGTCCTTCCATGAGTTTTATAACGTGTTTTAGTAGAGACCGGTAATGTTTTTCTGTAGCCATCATTGTTTAATACCCTTAATTTTATGCAGGTGAAAATTCCTAGCACGCTTACTTATTTTACTCGATCTTATGACAAGATTTGGCCGTTAAAATAACCTACTCCGTAGGTTACCAAATTGTTAAATTCAACACTGCTCAACTTTGCTCATTGGCATAGCGTACGGCGCTGTTGCTAAATAATGTTTAGCATGGATTTAATCCTTTTCCGGTAGGTTTTACCCATTGGGATCATTTGCCCCTGGATTTCTAACCTGCACTCCTCGATGGCATCAACATAGTGCATGTTAATGATCCAACTGCGATGTATCCGAATGAAGTTTTTTGCCGGGATTAACTCCTCGAAATGGTTGAGGCTTTCTGAAGCAATATAGCGTTTCGTTTTCGTGTGGATTTCGGTATAGCACCGGTCTGCCTTAATCGAGTAAATCTCGCTTAATTTCACTGCTACATAGCGATACTTATCCCTTACAAAAATCCGGTCTGTCAAAGAGTAGTTAACAGCCGGTACGGAAGCCGAAAGCTTGGTAGCCAATGCCGTCCGGATCATCTCTTGCAGTTTGATTTCCTGTATGGGTTTTATGGCCACGAACTGATAATTATACCATGCCCCACTCAGGAGGGCGGGGTCAAAATGTGCGAACATGTAGATGATAATAACCTGACCATTTTCCGTAATTTTAGGTGTGTTTTTTTCGTAGAGCTGACTTCTCAGGTGTGCATCTATTAATACCACCTCGGGAGAGTTACGCTCAAAGTCCCGGATAAAATCGTCTACATTTTGATATTTCCCTACAACATCGTGATTTCCGCGGTTACAGAATAGCTCCAGTTCCCGGGCATGTATAGGAGGATTCTCTACAATACTTACTTTTGACATAGCGATTAATAGTTTTTAGGTTACTGCTACGACATAAATTTCACAGGGGACTAACCATGCCTACCTGTTATCCTTAGGTTAAAAAATTATTAACCCGAATTACGCAATAGCTATTTTAATTCGACTCAGGCAGTAGAAATATTAACTGCAGATGCGGTAAAGGGCTGTAGAGCGGTGGTTTTCAATTTCCACGCCCACCGGTTCCCTGAAAGGAAGCACGAAAGTGTTGTTGGTCAACTTTGGTCAGGGGGTTGGAAATGCCTCGTGTAATTATTGGTTTTCACAATGCAGGATACCCTGGTTTTCTAAGGGGCTGTCTCAAAAGGTAGAAACTAAATACTTTAAGTCATTCTGACGGAGGAAGAATCTCACTAAGTTTTTCAAATAGTCACTTT
>ERZ1740059.146-NODE-146-length-38322-cov-6.234798_pt1 | contig 38322 bp, 27 predicted proteins | sample MGYA00581744_ERZ1740059 | MGnify/ENA primary metagenome ERZ1740059 (study PRJEB43018, sample SAMN04849738) | marine metagenome | isolation source: floating plastic debris | place: Pacific Ocean | collected 2008-08-28 | study: EMG produced TPA metagenomics assembly... | reverse complement strand
GGGTCTTGGCCGGGAGCTTCTCGGCATTTTACCTTTCCTCTTTCCATCCCGTGAAGATTTTGAAGAAACAGACTGCGGCTTTGGGTTTTGGCAGGATCAGGAAAGTGCTTGTAGTTTTTCAATTTACCACTACGGCCGTACTTATCATGGGCACCTTAGTTATGCTGAGTCAAATCCGATACATACAAAATAAGGACATGGGTTTTGATAAGGAACAGGTAGTTGTTTTTTCGATTCGTGGTAAAGCAATGAGTACAAATTTGGAATCATTTAAATCCAGGGCCACAGCCCATTCAGGAATAGAAGCTATTTCAGCCACTTCAGGATTGCCCGGGTTTTATGTTCAGGGGGATGAGATTTTGTTTCCCCAAACGCAAACGCTGCTCCCTTCAAAAATATTGATGGGGGACGCGGATATCATAGGTACGTTAGGAATAAAAATCCTGGCGGGTAGAGGTTTTTCCAACGACAGGATCAATGATGAAAATTCAGCCTTTATTATCAATGAAGCCGCGGCAAGGGCTATGGGATGGTCAAATGAAGCTGCTATTGGCAAAGAGGTAAATTGGGACATATGGGTAGCGGGAGATACCTTAAAAAAAGGTGAAGTGATCGGGGTGGTAAGAGACTTTCACTACCTATCGATGGAAGAAAAAATCGGCCCCATGGTGATTCACAATTACTCCCCGGAATATTCGTTTTTTGCTGCCCGGTTGTCAGGCGTTGACTTTTCCAGTGCATTGAGCTTCTTAGAACAACACTATGAGGAGTATTCCGCCAATTTCCCTTTCGAATACCATTTTCTTGACGATGATTTTGCGGCAAAATACAAGAGTGAGTCCGACTTCGCTATTTTGATTCAGGTTTTTACCGGATTGGCGGTAATCATTGCCTGTCTGGGTTTGGTCGGTCTTACTGCGTTCTCTACGGAGCAACGAAGAAAAGAGATCAGTATTAGAAAAGTATACGGGGCTAGCATAGCTGAGGTGCTGGCGCTGGTCAACAATCAATTCATGAAGTTAGTTGGGCTGTCTATTCTTATCGCTTTGCCCTTTGGTTATTATATCACCGGCCTTTGGCTTGACAATTATGCCTACCGAATCGACAACATATATGCACAGCTTTTTTGGGCAGGCACTGTGAGTTTGCTTCTGGCTTTACTCTCGGTAAGTTACCTGGTAGTAAAAGCTGCGCTCGCAAACCCTGCAGAAGTTTTACGAAATGAATAAGAACTTAAATTAACAATTGTGATAAAGAATTATTTAAAAATTGCCATAAGGAATGTTTCCTATTCCAGTGTGATAAACATCATTGGTTTATCTGCTGGACTAGCGGTAAGTGTCTACCTCATCATCTATATCAACCAGCAATTATCTTTTGATGATTTTCACTCAAAATCTTCAAGAATATATCGTGTACTGAATAACATGAACCATTCTACAGGAACGCTTTACCTAAAGGAAATAAGCACCCGACATGCTTTGGGTATTGACAAATCATTGCCCTTTGTCGAGCGTTCCACGAACGTCTCAAGTGAGTTAAAGGTGGTGGTAAAATTAGATGGGGAATCATTCTACGAGCCACAGCTCCATCGCGCGGATTCCAATTTTTTTAGAGTTTTTGATTTCGACCTGTTTGAGGGAAATGAAGAAACCGTTTTAAAGTCTTTGGATAAGATCGTCGTCTCTTCAAGGATTGCCGATAAATATTTCGGCGATACTTCCCCTTTGGGAGAGGTCATTACCATTTCTAATAAAGTATATGAGATAGAAGGGGTTTTAAAACCTGCGGGAAGAAGCTCACATCTTAACATCGATTTTTTGGGAGTAAACGACTATGCAGATCCTAAAGGCGACTTATGGCTAACAAAATACTTTCTGAGTGCAAACGAGAATGAATACGATATGGAACGGCAGGTCAACCAACTTTTCAACGGAGAAGTAGATAAAGCCTATAAGTTTAGTATTCAGCGGCTCATCGATATCCATTTGCACACAAATCCGGAGTTAAACGATTTCAGCGTCAACGGTAATATTGATTTTCTCTATGTTCTAGGCTCTGTTGCACTGCTTATTCTAATCACTGTAAGTTTTAATCACACTAACCTTACTTGGCTAAGTACTTAAAGCGTATTAAAGAAATGGGCATTCGCAAAATTCAAGGCGCCAGCCGTAAGCAAATTATTCTTCAACTACTCTTAGAAACATTTACTATAGTCTCGGTTGCCATTCTTTTAGGAGGAGTATTCTTAGAATTTGCTCTACCTCACATGAACCATTGGATACAATACGAGGTAATGCTGGATTACACAAGTCCCCAACTATACTCAATTTTTGCTTCCGTTCTTGTTGTGGTTACCCTGGCCGCAGGCCTCTATCCGGCTTATTATATCACTTCGTTTTCTCCAAGCTCTTTGCTTCGGAGCGATTCAATTAAGCCAACCTCAAGGGTCGGTCTCATCAAAATTTTAGTTGGTATCCAGTTTGTAATTTCTACGATGCTGCTTACCGCCACCGTGATCATGCAAAAGCAAATGGATTACTTGAATGAAAAAGATCTTGGCCTGCTGGCAGAAGGAGTTTTGGTAATAAATGCAAATAGCAAAATCAACCAGCTCCAGTATGAGAGTTTCAAAAAAGACTTACTTGATTTACCCGAGGTGAAAAAAGTGGCTGCCGGCCCTATGCCAGATAGGTCTTTTTCCACACCTGTAAAAAACCGTTATGGTGAGTCTTTTGATATCAACATTACGTACGTGCTTGATGATTATGTTGACCTGCTTGATATTGAAATTATCAACGGCAGAAACTTTGACTTTGAAAATCTAACAGACATGACTCAGCGGGTAATCATCAACGAAGAGGCGCTGAAGCTGCTTGGGTTGCCTAATGGCGGAGTTGGTGAATATTTTTCCTTTCAGGAATTGGACCTTTCCACCTTTATGTCTGGCGAGCGTAGGGTAGAAGTTATCGGTATTGTCAAAGATTTCCATTATCGAAGCCTCAGAGATAAGATACAGCCTTTATTCCTTGTTGTTTCAGAAACCAAAGGGCTGAGAAAGCAGATTGGAATCAGGTATAGCAGTCGTGATACTCAGGCGCTACTTAATAAAATCTCCACCTTATGGAAAGCGCTGGATACGGATAGCCCTTTCTCCTATGCATTCTTAACCGACGAGTACGATAAATTTAATAGCTCAGATAACCGACTAGCTTCAGGGTTTGCCTATATCTCTTACCTGGCCATTCTGTTATCCGCTTTGGGTTTGTTTAGTTTGTCTAACCTCGAAGCCAAAGGTAACTTCAAAACCATCTCGATTAAAAAAGTACTGGGAGCCAGCACACTTTTGCTTCTTCGTCAATACTTAGGATCCTATTTTATGATGTCTCTAGGCGCTGGACTTGTTGGGCTGTCCATTGCCTGGTGGCTGATACAAGAATGGTTGCAGCATTTTACCTACAGGTTTGAGGTAAATGTACTTACCGTGGTACTGCCTGTAGTGATGATCATTTTCGTGGCGGCCTCAAGTGTGTTTTATAATCTTCAAAGCGCAGCAAGTGTTAACCCTATCGAAAATTTAAGGAAGGAATAGCCGCTTAAATCCTGCAAAATGCTAAGAAACTACGTTAAAATAGCGCTCAGAAATCTGTATAAGCAGAGGCTTTACACGGCAATAAATGTATTTGGGCTCACCTTTGGAATCGCCTGTTTTGCTTTTATTTCCCTTTGGGTTTGGGATGAGTTCAAACACGATAGCTTTCATAAAAATGGGGAGCACATCTATCAGGCCTTTACCGAGAAAAGTGGTGAAAACGAAAAAACTATCGTTCCCTATATTCCTTCAGCATTGGTAGCACTTTTACGTGCTCAAGTCCCGGAAATTAAAGGTATCACCAGAGTCTTCCCCGCTAACGCGGCTTTTGAAAAAGGGGATTCCAGGTTTTTGGAACGTGGGATCTATGCAGATGAGGCGCTATTGGATATGTTTAGTTTTCCCTTGCGGGAGGGGGACAGGCAGAATTTATTTGACTCCCCAAACGCTGTGGTCATAACGGCTGAACTCGCTGAGAAGTATTTTCCCGGTGGAAGCCCTTTAAATCATTTCATAGAAATCTCCCAGGAGAATAATAAAAAGCAAAGCTATATCGTCCGGGGCGTACTGGAGAACATTCCAGCTCATTCCTCTCTTCAGTTTGATTTTATCCTTTCCTATCAGGAATTTGAGGATAGGTACAGACCATGGTGGAAGGGTAATAACCCTCACTCCCTTTCCAATTACAACGTGACGGCCTACCTGGAGGCAGAGGTGGGTATGGATCGTTCAAATTTAGATTCAAAACTCAGTACGGTTTTAGTGAATCATAGCGACCGCAATGACGCGCTTTTTGTGTATCCCTTTGAAGAAATGTACTTACATAATGACATTTCCGAAGGGCGAGATTTTTCCGGAAAGATTAAAAATGTCAGGCTGCTTTCCATCATTGCGGTGGTCATCTTGCTTATCGCCTGTATCAACTTCACCAACCTCTCAACGGCCATAGCCAGTCAAAGACGTATAGAAATCGGTTTACGAAAGGCGATAGGGGCGCAGAGAAGACAGATTATCGTGCAATTGGTCATAGAATCAATTCTTGTGGCGCTGGTGGCTACTATTTTGGCGATCACTGCGGTGGAGATAGTCATGCCGGTTTTCAATGCTTTGACTAATAAGAACATCGTTGTGCCATTCGATTCTATTGCGATGATACTCTCATCAAGTGTTGGGGCCATTGTGCTAGGTGTAGTGGCGGGTTTATATCCTGCTCTGATTTTTTCTTCTTTTCAGTTATCAGCCAAAAAAGAATTCAAATCCAAAGCGATTAGACTGTTTGACTTGAGAAAGGTATTGGTGGTTACCCAGTTCACGCTATCAACGGTATTTATTGTTTTCACCATTGTCGTATTCAATCAATTCAAATACATTCAGGAAAAGCCACTTGGTATTCGGACCGACGATATTCTTTCACACCAACTGCATGGCATACGAGAAAAGTCAGGTGCATACAGACAGGAATTACTTGCCTTACCAGGAGTTGAGTCGGTAAGTTTTACAGAGCAAGATCCTATAAGCACTACCAATCCCAATAACGGTGTTTTTTGGCCTGGTAAACCTGAGGGCGCGGTTTTCTTCTTTAATGTGATCCAGGTAAGTGAAGATTTTCTAAGCACATTCGAAATAGATCTTATTCAGGGAAGAGCCTTTCATGATCAAGACGAAGCACATATGCAGTTTATTATCAATCAGGCAGCGGCTGATGCCATGATGTTGGATGAGCCGATAGGATCTCCACTAACCGTCTGGGGGCATGAGGGTAAAATTGTCGGAGTAGCTGAAAATTATCATCATCAGTCACTGGCAGAACAAATCGAGCCAGTGATTATAAAATGTAACCCGGATCAGACTTGGAGCGCCTATATTCAGTTTGATACAGAAAACACGCAAGGACTGCTTACTGATATTGAAGCGGTGTATTCCAAATATGAAGAAAATTATCCCTTTGACTATACTTTTCTAGATGATCAACGTCTAAGTTCCTACACCGATTTAACGGTAATTGGCGACTTGACCTTCGGGTTTGCTTTGATAGCAATTGTTATTTCTTGCCTGGGCCTTTTTGGGCTATCTGCTTTTATGGCTAACAGGAGAAGTAAAGAAACAGGAATTCGTAAAGTATTGGGCGCCAATTTGAGCAGCCTTGTTTACCAATTTTCGTCTGACTTTTTGAAATTGGTAATGTTATCGCTGGCGCTTGGATTTCCAATAGCCTTCTTTTATATAAAAAGTTGGCTTTCCACATACGCTTATCACATTGAACCGGGGATCGGTCCGTATGTAATGGCCGGACTGACCGCAATCATTGTAGCTCTGCTGGCGGTAAGCTATAATACCGTCAAAGCTGCGCTCACTAATCCGACAGATGTGCTAAGAAACGAATAAACCAATAACAGATAACCAAGAGCGCATGTTACGCAACTATATAAAGATCGCATTTAGAAACCTCATAAAAGAGCGACTCCATTCATTTATCAACATATTTGGTCTTGGCTTTGGAATGGCCTGTGTCCTGCTCATTGTAATTTTTGTGAGAGACGAGCTAAGCTATGACAATTTTCATGAAGATGCTGGTGATATCTATCGGGTAGCATGGTGGTCGCAGCAGCCTCAGACGCGTACTCCTCATCCCATGGCTTTGGCCATGGTCAAGGACTTTCCGCAGGTCAATGCAGCCACATCACTGTCACCCCTCTGGGGACCAGGATTGACCCGGGAGACTTTCTCAGTCAGAAACCTGGAAAAAGATATAACATTTGATGAACGCAATATTTTAAGTGTTGACAGTACTTTTTTTGATGTTTTCTCTTTTGAGTTAGTCAAAGGAAACCGAAATGAGGTCTTAAGGCAGATTGGAGGCTTGTTACTTTCCGAAAAGGCCGCCAAACGATATTTTGGGGACGAAGAACCTCTTGGAAAATATCTTGCGATTAATGACGACAGCACACTGCTAGTGGTTGAAGGCATATTTAAAGATGTTCCTGTTAATTCTCACTTTCACTTTGATGCACTTGTATCCTATGTAACCATAAAAGCATTTGAGGGAGGAGATGACCCCTATTATACCTGGGCAGACTTCGGTCATTTTAATTACATCAGATTACAACCTGGTAGTGATCCTAACGATCTACAAGAGCAATTGATGGAATGGGCAACAGGTTACCTGGAGGTTTCCGAAGAAGATATGCAGAGAGTTGTCGAGGAAAACATGCATTTTAAATTACAACCCATCGCAGATATCCATTTGCATTCACAGATCCGTTGGGAGCTTGAGTCCAATGGCAACATTGATTACGTATATATCATGTCTGCTGCGGCCTTTCTGATCCTGGTCGTTGCCTGTGTCAATTTTATGAACCTGACTACAGCGCGATCCACTGATCGATCAAAAGAAATCGGTATCCGTAAAACACTTGGGGCTTACAAGTTTCAAGTCACCAATCAGTTTTTAGGAGAGTCTGTTCTCACGGCGCTAGCGGGAATGGTGCTGGCAGGATTCATTGCAGAGGTATCACTACCACTACCTTTCTTTAATCAGCTGACAGGAAAAACTCTGGAGATATCCTATTTACACCACCCTGAATGGATAGTTATTCTGTTAGCTTCAGGGGTTTTTACCGGGATCATTTCAGGCCTTTATCCGGCATTCTTTCTTTCGTCTATTCATCCGGTAAAAACCCTCAAAGGCATAGATAAGATCAAACCCAAGGGGCTACTTTCCGAAAGGCGCTAATGGTTTTTCAGTTTACCATATCCCTTTTGTTAACAGCTGGTAGTATTATCATTTATGACCAACTTCATTACATCAACAATAGGGACCTTGGATTTGATCAAAAGCAGGTGATGGTAGTCCCGATGAAAAACACTGACCTGGCCGGTAGTTTTGAAGCCATGCAAATTGAACTTTCGGCTATTGCAGGCGTGGAAGCTGTATCTGCCGCATCAAATATTCCGGGACAACAGTTTAACCAAAATTCAATATTTAAAACGGAGGATCCCCAAAGCAGGGTGAGCTCATCGGAAGTTTTTGTGGATGCCGGTCTGATAGACGTTTTAGGCCTTGAAGTACTTTATGGCAGAAGCTTTTTAGAAAATAACCCCGCAGATTCATCTTCCTTCATCCTTAACGAAACCGCAGCGCTTAACCTGAATTTGGAACCTCCCTATATAGGTAGTGAAATAACCTGGTCCTGGGACAATAATGGGCAACCACCGGCTCGCGGTACGGTAATAGGAGTAGTGAAGGATTTTAATTATAACTCACTACACAGTCCGGTGAGGCCATTACTTTTTTGCTTACGTCCTGCCTATAATCATGTAGTACTAAAAATTTCAGGCGCTGACATGCTCAACACTATAACCAAAGTTGAAGCGGTGTGGAAGCAATTTGAAGAGCGCTTCGAATTTGAATACAGTTTCTTAGCCGCCGATCTTGAAAAACAATATATAGGGGAGAAAAAAACATCTCAGGTCTTTAGCGCCTTTTCATTTATAGCTGTGGTAATTGCATGTTTGGGATTGTTTGGGATTGCCTCTATTAGCTATTCTCAGCGTATGAAAGAAGTGAGCGTGCGAAAGGTATTTGGAGCTTCTACCGCTAAACTGTTGTCACTACTAATGAAAGACTTTGTCAAGTTGATTGGAATTTCAATAGTTATTGGTATCCCTGTAGCTTGGTATATCATGGATAATTGGTTGCAGAACTTCAATTATCGAATTGAATTAAACCCAGTGGACTTTATTATTTCGGCAGTTGCGCTCTTAACTGTTGCCCTAATGACCGTGGCTTACCTCACATTCAGGACTACCTCGCAGAATCCGGTGGACAATTTGAAAGAGCAATAGTGTTCCGCCCCGGAACAAGACTGTTCCATACCGGAACAAACTAATGCTTTCGCCGAAGTCAAATTTATTATAATAAGCTGATTATCAGGGGATAATTTTAAAGGCATGTTATTTGGAATTATTATCTCGGTCAAAAACTCAAAATAAATATGCTTAGGAACTATCTTAAAATAGCCTTCAGGAACATTTTAAAGCACAAGTCCTACTCCTTTATCAATATCCTCGGGCTAGGAGGCAGTATCGCAACCACCATTTTGATTTTGCTATATGCGCAGAGCGTTCTCACTTACGACCAGTTCCACAGAGATTCTGATCAGGTCTATTTCATGTATCGGGACCGGCCTACAGAAGATGGACGATTAGACGTTTATGATACCTGGTTTCCAATGGTGGATGCCGCCAAGGAAGAGTTCCCGGAAGTAATAGTAGGGACGAGGTTTGCGAATTTTGGAAATACCTGGGTAGAGAATGGTGAAAAGCGGTTTGAACAGTCTATCACCATGGCTGATTCTAATTTCTTCGAGGTCTTTTCCTTCAAACTTTTAAAGGGCGATCCAGCGACCGCTCTTGATAATCCTGATGCCGTCATCATCCATAAGCGTGTAGCCGAGAAATTTTTCGGGGAAGAGGACCCCCTGGGTCAGACCCTGATTTTTGGGTTTTCAAGGGAGCGAATAGTTACGGGAGTGCTGGATGATATCCCAACTAATTCTTCATTCACATTTGAGTGCATAGCTCCTCTGACCATGAGTATGGTTAGAGGCTGGATGGGTGATAACCTTTGGGGGGGCTCCTTTTGTGATTCATTTATAAAGCTGAGAGCTGACGTCAGTCCTGATCAATTAAGGGGGAAATTAAATGTCCTCATGGAGAAGTACGTCAACGAGCAGGAACAGGGTAATTTTCTGATCCTTCCACTTAAGGATTATTTTGAAAAAATGACGGGTGGAAAGAAATATGCTAAGATCATGCTCTTGGTTGCTTTTGGTATTCTGCTTACTGCTATCATAAACTTTACTAATCTCTCCACAGCGCAAAGCTTACTTCGCTATAAAGAACTGGGTATCAGAAAAGTACTGGGCGCCAACCGAAAACGCCTGGTATATCAACTTTTAGGAGAATCTGTCATTATGGGAATCATTTCTCTGGTGTTAGGTGGACTTCTGGCCGAGCTGCTTTTACCCCAGTTTAATGAGTTGATTGGTATGCAGCTTCAAATCGAATACTCCGCTATCTACCTGAGTCTTCTTTTTATCATTGGCGTGATGACCGGGGCCATGTCAGGGGTTTACCCCGCGTTGTTCATTACTCGAAATCAAGCGAGTGAGGTATTGAAAAACCAATCCGTTCGACCCGGAAAGTTGTCAGTCAGGAATGGCCTTGTAGCGGTACAGTTTATCCTGGCGATTGCACTGATCAGCGGTGTTGGTGTTATTAACAGTCAAATCGATTTTCTGAAGTCACATGATTTAAATTTTGATCAGGACAACGCCATGGTAATCCCACTTTCGCTCAGGGACTTTGAAGATCCTCAGGCGGCACTGCCAAGAGTCATATCATTTAGAAATGAATTGCGACAGCTACCGGGTGTAAAGAACGTCACGGGCTCGAACTCCGTTCCAGGGAATTACCGTAGATCTTTCAGTCTTTTCCTACCGAAGGGGAAAGATATTCCACCACTGGATTGGCAGGTAGCCGTGGTTGGTCATGATTTTTTTGATACTTATGGTATAGATTTACTTGAGGGTCGAGCGTTTAATGAAGGCTCTCAAAGCGACTTTAATTCAGGAGTAATACTCAATGAGACTGCCATGAAGCAGATTGGTTGGGAATCTATTGAAGGCAAGAAGCTTATGTTTCCAAGATCGCGTGATGAGCTTGACATTATCGGTCTGGTTAAAGATTTCAATGTGCAATCATTAAGAGAGCCTGTTCAGCCCTTGGTTCATTTTTACGGGGGGGACAGTGCTCGTTCCTATTCCTTTATCACACTCAAATTGACACCCGCAAGCCGGGAAGCAACTATAAAGGCCATTGCTGAGACATGGGAACGTATGGACTTTGGTATTCAGTATGAATATTACTTTCCAGCGGAACGGTTCAAGGAGCTTTATGAAACTGAGGAAAACATCGCTTCTGTGTTGGAATATGCGATGGCTTTCGCCATTGTTATTGCATGTCTGGGACTCTATGCTCTGGCCTCTTTCAGCATTATGCTGAAAACCAAGGAAATTGCGATCCGAAAAGTTCTGGGAGCCAGCGTTGGCCGTATTGTGCATTCCTTCTCCAAACAATACCTACTCATTGTGTTGATTGCCGGAATACCGGCTGTGGTGATAGCCTGGTATGGTATGGTTAAATGGCTGGAGGACTTTGCCTACAGAGTAACCATTAGCCCCTGGATATTTTTAATTGCGATTGTCGGAGCTGCGGTAATTGCCATTGCAACGGTATCCTATCATGCCTTAAAAGCGGGTTTCATTAATCCGGTTGATTCGTTAAAAGAAGAATAATGCTGACCAACTACCTAAAAATTGCGATCAGAAATTTAACGAAGAACAAATTATTCTCGTTTATCAATATTGCCGGCATGACACTAGGTATGGCCAGCTTCTTCATCATTTCAATTTTTGTTTGGGACGAATTGAAATATGATGACTATCACCCTGATAAACACAGAACTTTTAGAATTTATAACATAAGTCAGGATGAGGATGGCACCACAGAGCAGCTGCCCATAGTCCCTCCCATATTTGCACCTACACTTAAGGCGGATTACATTGAGGTGGAATCTACACTTAGGGTGATGGATACGTATGGCGAAATTCTTCTCGCCGTAGGAGACCAAAAGATTCTGGAGCGCAAGGCGCTTTATGCGGAGGCTACCATTTTTGATATGCTTACTATCCAATTGATCAATGGAAATGACCAAAACGCACTACGCGAACCTAATCAGGTGATCGTTTCGGAAAGCTTTGCCAGGAAGCACTTGAGCACGATAGATGTTGGTGAAAGCTTTAAAATTCAAAATGAAGAGTTTGCACTGGTAGGTATTTACAAGGACATTTCGGAACATTCACATCTCCAGGCGGAGATCATTATGTCTATGTCCAGCCTGTTCAAATATTGGAATAGCGAACGGTTAAACAATTGGGTTTGGCAGCAGTTTTTCACCTATATCAAGCTGAAAGAAGGTACAGATGCTGACAAGTTCGAAGCAGGCCTTGCCGCTTTTAGTGAAAAATATGCACACCCTATAACCAAGCCTGTAGGTTTTGTATATACGCCTTACATCCAGGCAATAGATGATATCTACCTGTACTCTTCCAACTTTCAGTGGGAGATAGCGAAGCGGGGGAATATTTACACCGTGTACGCATTGTCGGCAGCAGCTTTGTTTATTATAATTATTGTTTGTGTGAATTTCACCAATCTTTCTACCGCTCGTTCAATTCATCGCCTAAAGGAAATTGCCGTCAGAAAGGTTATTGGAGCGCAGAGGAGACAGCTAATCTTTCAGTTTTTAGGTGAATCCGTGTTGTTAACCATTTTTTCTGTGATGTTGGCAGGGCTGATCGCTGAGCTGTCATTGCCTTACTTAAACAAGTTTACCACAAAGACTATAGACTCTTATTTTATAGCTGAGCCATTGGCAGTGCTCTTTGTTTTTCTTTTTGCACTTGTTATTGGCCTTTTGGCAGGAACCTACCCCGCTTTTTTTGGATCTTCATTTAGCTCTCTTAGCCTTTTTAATAGAAGGTTTTTCAAGCAAGGTTTAACTGGTCAATTCTTTCAGCATGTGGCTGTAGTATTTCAGTTTTCACTTTCGGTTTTCCTCATAATAGTGGCTTTGGTCGTTTATGAGCAGCTATCATTTCTAAGAAATACAGACCTTGGTTTTGACAAAAGCCAAGTGGTTTTACTGCCGATCAGTCAAAAATTGCGAGCTGATACAGAGCGTTTAAAGACTATCAAGAACAAGTGGGGTGGTAAAGCGGGCATTGAGTCTATATCCTACAGTTTCGGACTTCCAGGCCAGATAGTCTCTGGTGATGAGATCAGAAATTCCGTAAACAAGACATTTCCGGCTAACCATTTTATGGTGGATTTTGATTATATCGGAACGCTTGGATTGGAGGTAATAGCAGGACGAGGGTTCGATAAAAATTTCGGCACAGATGCATCAAAGGCGTTCATTATTAACGAAACCGCAGTTCGCAATTTAGGCTTTGACTCACCCAAGGAGGCCATTGGCCAACCCCTAAACTGGGATATGTGGAATTATGATTCAATTAAAAATGGAGAAGTAATTGGAGTGATTAAAGATTTCCACTTCAAAAGCCTGAAGGAATCGGTAAGCACTACCGTAATGCACATCTACCCTGAGGCATATCAGACTATTGCTGTCAAGATTGGACCTAATGCCGCTAAAGAGGCAATTAATTTTCTTAGAGACAATTGGCAAGACACCGCCTCTGAACGGCCTTTCAGTTATGAGTATTTAGATGAGAACCTGACCGAGATGTATGCATCCGAGGACCAATTGAGTAAAATGTTCTCCTTCTTTACTGTCATTGGTATTTTAATTGCGTGCATGGGTCTTTTTGGACTTGTTTCCTACTCTACAGCTCAAAAAGTAAAGGAAATAGGAGGTCGAAAGATATTGGGCGCAGGTATCTTCGATATTCTAATTTTGATAAATAAAAGACTATTTATTCTAGTACTTATAGCATTATTTCTTTCAGCGCCACTGGCTTACCATTTGTCAGGAAAGTGGTTGGAAAATTTTGCTTATCGTATGGAGTTGAGCCCCATGATCTTTGTGATTGCAAGCGCTCTGATTGCTTTATTTGCTTCGATTACCGTGAGTTATCAGTCTATACAAGCAGCCACCACAAATCCCGTGAATACGTTAAAGGAAGAATGATATGCTCATAAATTACTTAAAAATTGCCGCAAGAAACTTAAGGAAGAAGTTAGGCTATACTCTGGTAAATATCTTTGGGTTAACCACAGGCATCACTTCTTGCCTCTTGCTTCTTTTGTTTGTTCAAGATGAGTGGAGCTACGACAAATTTCACACGGATAGTGACAAGCTCTATCGGGTTGCGGGCAGTCATAAGCAGGGTGGAGCAGAAAGAAATCGAAGTGCAAATATCACATACCTATTCGCTCCCGAACTGAGCGCCGTTTCAGGAATTGAAAAATGGACACGATTAATACCTAATAATGGGCTTGTCAGGCGAAATGAAAAGGTGTTCCAGGAAGATGATTTATTGGTGGCTGACAGTACATTCTTTGAAGTGTTTTCTTTTCCGTTGGTTGAAGGCCAACCATCGGCAGTGTTAGATAGGGTTAATACAGCCGTTATCAGTGAGTCTATGGCAGCAAAATACTTCGGCAATGAAAACCCTGTTGGTGAATCACTTGAATTGGATGACTTCGTCTTAGAGATAACGGGGTTAATGGAAGACTTTCCTTCCAATAGTCATTTTCATGCCGATATGATCATTTCTCAGGCTACGGTTTTATCGTCCTATCCCGCCTGGGTGACCAATAATAAGGGGGGCACAAGTCATTATACCTATGTGAAACTGGAAGAAGAAGCGGATATTAATCTGATTCAAAAAAACCTGAAGTCTGTTGTAGAGCGATGGTATGATTTTGATGATCCCCCAGAGTACTTCCTGCAACCGCTGGAGTCTATTCACCTAACTTCAAATTTAAGCGGTGAATTAGCTCCGAATGGCGACATGTTATATACCTATATCTTCTTGTCTGTGGCATTTCTAATTCTTGTAATCGCCGGCATTAATTATATGAATCTGGCGGTTGCTAAATCAGGCGGAAGATCAAAAGAAGTTGGTCTTAGAAAAATAGTTGGCGCAAGTAAAAGTCAACTTGTATTCCAGCACCTGATAGAATCTGTTGTGCTTTCCTTATTTGCCGTACTGCTTGGAGGTCTTCTCACAGAAATACTGATGCCCTATTTCAATGAGCTTTCAGGCATGACGCTTCAACCGAGTATTATCGGTGATCTTAAATTTATTTTGGGACTTTTGATTTTTGGTATTTTTTTAGGCCTCGTAACCGGTAGTTATCCTGCTTTTTATCTCTCAAGGTTCAATGCCTTGCGGTCAGTGAGTGGTGAGCAGGTTAAAATTACAGGGAGTGTTTTATCCCTCCGGAAGCTACTACTTGTCCTTCAATTTGCCACTACCTCCACTTTGCTGGTAAGCACGCTGCTTATTGGAGAACAGATCAATTTCATGAGCAATAAAAAAATGGGGGTAAATACGTCTTCGGTGTTATATCTGCCACTTTCTACCTCTGAATTGCAAGAAAAGCATGAGGTAATTAAACAAGAGTTGTTAACTCAAAAAGACTTCACTTCTGTTACGGTAAGTAACAATAGTCCGGTAAATAGAATAGGTGGCTGGAGGCAGTACACAACTGAAAAGGAAGAAACTATGGTTTCTACCATTATAGTTGGGCACGATTACTTTGAAACTCTCGAAGCGGAAATGGTAGATGGGCGCTCATTTTCCAAGGATTTTTCGTCAGACGCTACAGATGCTTATGTTTTGAATGAGTCGGCTGCTGAATTCTTGGGTTTTGACGATCCCGTAGGTGAAAAGCTTACTGGGCTTGCCTTTACAGGTAGTCAATGGTCAAGAAAGAAGGCCACGGTTATTGGTGTAGTGAAAGACTTTCACTTTACTTCTATGCATACTGAAATCCAACCCGTGATATTCTCATTGGCCAGTGAAATTACAATGCCTGTAAGCTACCTTATTGTCAGATATACCTCTAACGATATTGAACAAACACTTGAGCGCTTAACGAGCGTGTGGAATAAACACGCTAATGGACGACCTATTGATTTTACTTTTATGGATACCGAGCTTCAAGAGCTCTATGCAAGTGAAAAGCGCTTTTTAAACGTGTTCTTCACCTTCTCAAGTATTGCCATTATCGTAGCATGTTTGGGGGCGCTAAGCTTAATCTCATTCACCGTGAGCCAGATGATACGTCAGATAGGAATTAGAAAAGTACTTGGCGCTCCGGTTTGGGGAATTCTGAAATTGGTGAATGGCAGCTTTTTTAAGATCATAATGGTGTCCTTCCTGATTTCTATTCCATTGAGCTATTTACTGGTGCAGGATTGGCTGGAAGGGCTTGCCTACAAAATCCCTATCGGTGCGCTCCCCTATATTAAATCGGCCCTTTTGGTTCTACTAATCGCAGCGATCACAACAAGTTTTCAGTCCTTAAAGGCGGCCTTTATGAACCCCGTTGATGTGTTAAAAGAAGAATGTTCGGCAACTACTTAAAGTACGCGGTCAGATACCTGCTGAAAAACAGTGTATTTTCAATAATTAACATCAGCGGGCTTATCGTTGGGTTAGCCAGCTTTTTACTGATCATCAATTTTGTTCAGTATGAGCTTTCTTACGACAGCTTCATTAAAGAGAAAGAAAACGTATACCGTGTAAATCTACTCAGGAAGAAGACAGGTACTCAGGCGTCAGCGGTAGGGCCTCCGGTTGGCCCTGAAATGAAAGCTCAGCTTTCCGGAATAGAATATTATCTTCGGTTCAGGCATGCCGACGATGTTTTACTAAGAATAGGTGAAGAAGAATTTTATGAAGACAGAGTCTTTTATGCAGACTCAAGTTTTCTTGAGGTTTTCACATTCGACCTCCTGGCAGGCAACCGCCAGACGGCGCTTATGCGCAAAAATACGGCGCTAATTTCTTCTGACCTTGCCCGAAAATATTTTGGAGACGACGATCCACTGGGCCAAATCATAACGCTTGATGATCAATTGGAATTGACAGTAACCGGTGTTGTGGCAGAGCCAGCTTCACCAAGTCATCTTGACTTTAATATGATTATTTCTTTTGAAACCTTTGAAACACCGGCAGGCTATCCAGTAACCTTGCAAACGTGGGGTTGGGCCTCTTTTCCCACCTACTTAAAGCTGCAAAAAGGAGTTAATCCGGATGAGCTGAGCGCTAAATTTGAAGATTTTGTTGTAAGCAATATGGGTGAGGACAGGGCTAGGAATTACGGCTTTGTATTGCAACCCATATCAGACATACATCTTTACTCCAGGGATATTTCGGAAAGAAACGGAATGCCAACCAACGGCGATATCAAGTATGTTCAAGTGCTATCGGCAATTGCATTTCTAATATTAGGTCTGGCTATTTTTAATTTTGCCAACCTCTCCACTACACTATCATTAAAAAGGGCCAAGGAAGTAGGCGTAAGAAAGACCCTTGGGGGGCATAGATCCACCATGTTTTGGCAATATATGGTAGAAGCATTTTTAATAAGCTTGATCTCAATGGTACTCGCCATAACAATTCTGGAAATATTCAGTGGAAGTTTAGCTTACGTATTTGGTGTTGAGCTTGATATACTAAGTTACCTAACCGATTATTGGTACACTGTTTTTTTGATTGTGGTACTGGTGGGTTTTTTAGGAGGTTCGTACCCTGCACTCTTCCTGTCGCGGCTTCTTCCGGTAAAAGCGCTACAGGAAAGAACAGCTAATGGTGCCAACAGATTTAATATAAAAGCGTGGCTTGTTGGGGCACAGTTTTTTATAACCATCGCACTGGTTGCCTCAAGTTTGGTGATAAAAGATCAGATGCGGTTCCTAAGGGAAAAAGACCTGAGGTACGATAAGGAACAGATAATAGCGCTCAAAGTTGAAGGAGAAGCGCTTTCCGGTACTTATATGCGGGCTCGTCGGCAGCTGCTACTCAATCCAAATGTTGTAACCGTAACTGCAAGTAGTAATCTGCTGGATGGGAAACACCCGAGTGTACCTGTTGTGGACGAAAGTAACTCGGAGGAGCCCTACCGAATAAACCTGTTTTCGGGTCATTATGATTACACTAAGACCCTGGGATTAACTCTTATGGAAGGCAGAGATTTTTCTGATGAGTTTTTCAACGATAGTACTGCTTTCATCATTAATGAAGCAGCCGTGCGGATGTTTGGATGGACAGATTCGGCAATAGGTAAAAAATTAACTGTAAACGTTTGGGAAGGAGAGGTCATTGGTGTTGTGGAAGACTTTCATTTCGCCAGTTTGCATCATAACATTACACCGATGGTAATCCACATTCCCATAGGCAACATGGACCATATCCTGATAAAAGTAAAAGGCGATATAACCGGTACACTAGAGGCAATGAGAACGGAATGGGATCTCCTTTATCCCGAGCTACCATTTGATTATTTATTCCTGGATGAACATATAGGGCAGATGTACCAGTCGGACGATCATTTTTCTAAGTTGGTTCATACGTTTTCCGGGCTGGCCATTTTACTGGCTTGTCTTGGTTTGTATGGAATGATCAGTTATAACGTTGATACTAAACAAAAAGAAATTGGGATCAGGAAGGTCCTTGGCGCGTCAATTTCAACCATTGTAAAGCTGCTAAGCGCCCAATTCTTAATCTTAATTTTTGTTTCGGCCATTGTTTCTATTCCACTTTCGTGGTATTTTTTGTCAGACTGGTTATCCGGATTCGCTTTTAAGATATCATTATCTCCGTTTTATTTTATGGCCGCAGTTTTAATCATAATATTGCTTTCATTTCTTACTATGAGTTTGAAGACCATAAAGGCCGGGTTATCAAATCCGGTAGACATACTAAAGGAAGAATAAATTGCGGAAGAATGAGTTGGGGATCATTGGCTTACTTGCAGCCTTAAAGCTTGTGATCCAGTTTTTTGGTAATGTAAATTACGGTTTCCACCGTGACGAACTACTTCATCTGTCGGTAAGCGAACACCTGGATTTCGGCTATATGGAGTTTCCACCGTTCATTGCCGTTCTGGGAAAGCTTTCGTTCGTGTTCTTTGATTATTCTCTTTTTGGAATGCGCTTATTCCCCACGTTAGCCAGGGTGCTGATATTAGTAGTTTGCTGCTTAATGGCAAAGGAGCTGGGTGGCAAATGGAGGGCTTTGCTTTTTGCAGGAACCTGTGTGTTGGCCTTCTTGCCCTTTTACCGCAATCATACCCTTTTCCAGCCAGTGGCATTTGATCAGCTCTTCTGGACAGCAGGGTTTTACTTTCTAATTCGTTTCATTAATTCTAACGATAAGAAGGACCTGTTGCTAACTGGCTTCGCTCTTGGTCTGGGATTACAGAACAAGTACACTATGTTGATATGGGCCTTTGGAATAGTCGTTGGCTTGATTTTTTATAGGCGCGGAGAACTATTCAAGAATAGGTGGCTTTACTTTTCGGGGCTTGTAGCGCTACTTGTATTCTTACCAAATCTGATTTGGCAATTTCAGCATGATTTCCCTCTATTAAAACACGCTCAAGCGTTGAGTCAATACCAGCTTTCAGAAAATGGGCATGCCGATTTTGTTTTAGATCAGTTAACGATGCCTGCCATATTTATCACCAGTGTCATTGGCCTGTGGTGGCTCTTAAGAAATGAATCATTTCGGTGGATAGCAGTAAGTGTAGTCGTCATCTTTTTTACCATGCTGCTGACTAAATCAAAGTCGTACTACGTATTTCCTATTTATCCGGTATTGTTTGCAGCAGGTGGGGTGCAGCTTGAGGCATGGCTAAGGAAGAAAAGGTCTTTCTGGGCATACATTGTGGCGAGCTCCATCTTTCTTCCTTTTGTCCCCTGGATTCCGGAGTTAACACCAGTTCTATCCATTGAGAGATTTGTTCAATATCAGGTCTTGGAAGAAAATAACGGCAGAATAGAACTTACCTCGGACTATGCAGATATGTTCGGTTGGAATGAGCAAGTTGCCCTGGTAGACAGCGTATATCGATCGTTGAGTCCCGAAGAAAGGCGTAACTGTGCTCTTTGGGCTGAGAACTATGGTGAGGCGGGAGCATTGAAGATTTTAGGTAAAAGGTATGGATTGCCAAACCCAATTAGTCGTCATGGCAGCTTTTGGCTCTGGGGTCATGGAATTAAAAACGCAGATGTCTGGATAAGTCTGGGAAATGAGAAACCGTCAGTTGAACATACTTTCGAGGAGGTGACATTGGTAAAAATAATTTATCATAAATATGCCATTGATGAGGAGAATGGCATTCCGTTGTATATCTGCCGAAAACCTAAAGTAGACATAGAAAAGTGGTGGTCAGACTATGCAGATCACGTTTTTGACTAACTGTATCTAGAGCGTCCTTGAAAATTGCATCGGGCTCATAATTCTCCGTGCAAAACGCGCAAAACCAACCCTTAAGCTTACTTGCCTGCTACCTCGACTGACCCGGCTATTCGTGGAGAACCTATCTTTGTATAAAAATTTTTCAATTACCCCCCTTATTTATTGGAGAGCTCCTTGGCGTAGTCGATAATAATCTGGCTGATTTTATCTTCCCAGCGACCTTCTTTTCCCTTATAGGAGTCAATGGCCTTTTCATGGATCATGTTCCAGTGATCAAGACCTTGGTAGAGATAGAGTTCATGGTCTTTGTGCCCATTAGACTCCAATATGTCAATGATCATATCGTTGTCGTCCGCAGACATGATCCAATCGTTCGCACCACGAATAATGCGTACCGGTACTTTTAGCTCCTCCCAGCCTTTGGCAAAGTTGAAATCCTGCACTTGATGGTAGTAAGAAACCGGTCTACCGTACATGTGCTTTGGAGAGTGATAATTGTACTGTGCTAACTCAGGTTGCTCTTTAATTACTTCTTCGTATGACTTCTTTCGGATTAACATGCCGTAGTACAGGGGAATGTACCCCTCGTTCATTTTTCTGGCCACCTCCACAGGACTGTCGCCTTCAAACAATCGTATTCTTCGTTCAATTTCTAACATGTGTTCAAACCAGGTTTTCACGAAAGTTCCGTCTGAGATGATCCCTGCTGCACCAAGTTTATTTGCCAGGTGTGGAGCAAGTGCACTACCCATACTTGATCCGTAAATAATAATGTTTGTCGAATCAACATGTTTCGATTTTTTCAGGCTCTGGTATGCTGCTTCGAATGCAGAGATATCCCTATGAAAATCACTTTCTCCGCAGTGACCGTTACTGTCGCCCACGCCTGGTTTTTCCACCCGCATCACAACCATTCCTGATTTTGTTGAGATGTCTCTTAAAACCTTTGTCCATCCACTTTCTCTACGTCCTGGGTATACTTCTATCGAACTGCAGCTTAACCCTCCAACTACAAATAATGCGGGGAGTTTTGACTGGCTATTCTTAGGAAGTGTAGTAATGGTTCGAATTCGATCTCCAAAAGCTGACATAACCTCAGCGTATGTCACCTCGGTGTTTGAGTAAGATTCCTTTGGTAAAGGCGCTAAAGTAGCTGATATCATCATCAAATCACTTCCGCGTAGTACTTCCAGATTTACTACATCACCGGCTCTAAGATCGTATAGAATATCACTCCAGCGGTTTGGCTCATTGACTAGCTCTTGGTTCAATCTAATTACTTTATCTTTTACAGCCAGGCCGGCTTTAGCCAAGGAGGAACCGCTTTCTACATGTCTGACTACAGCGCCGGCTTCATTTCCGTTTGGGCTGGAGAACGATACACCAATGTGAGCCCTTCGCTTAAGTTCCTGAGCAGAGGCTGTGCATGAAAGAACCAGTATTAAAAGGGCGGTTAGTTTTCGTGTCATTTTTTTATTGTGAATAAACGGCTCTTATTGATCAAATAACACGTTATTATTTCAATGACAGCTTGTACGATGTAAAAAGCGCCAGCTCAATGACTTTGGATTTCGTATTTTAGATTAGCATGAAAAAACACTACTTATTTGGATCCAGAGTAGCAACACATTTTGCTTTTTGGTTAGTGTATTATGTGGCTTTCGGATTTATCTGGGCTGTAAACGGCGACTATTATGCCTCTTACTTCCTGGAATTTGTTTTGCTACCCGTGCGGATGCTTGCCGTTTATTTTACCATATATACACTCATTCCGAGATTTCTGCAGAATAGAAGGATTGCAGCCTTTTTTGCGAGCTATTTGATATTGTTACTGTTTGGTGGGCTTTTACAACGGTTGTTTACTCATTTCTTTTATGAAGGGGTTTTTGATCTTGCTACACCTGGATTATTCAACTTTTCCATGGTTATGCGGTCTGTCATACTCATAAATTCAACCGTGGTTTTCGTGTCGGCAATTAAGATCGTTATGTTTTGGTATGAGGAACAGGATAAAAACCGGCAGTTACTCCGAGTTCTTGATTTGGAGAAGGAAGCTTCCGTAGAAATAAAAGCTGAAAAGAGAACTTTTAGAGTTCAGGCAGGCGAAATCTTATTTATAGAAGGTCTCGGTAACTATGTTAAGGTAGTACTACAAGACCAAAATATAATCAGCTATTTAAGTATGAAGCAAATGCTGGACACTTTACCTTCAACTTTTATAAGGGTACATAAGTCTTACATTGTGAATAAAGATCATATCCGATCTTATAACTACGAGGACGTACAGGTAGGTGAGAACTTCATTCCGATTGGCCGATCTTTCAAGTCAGAATTTAATATTTAGGCTTAAATCACTATCTTGTTTCATGGCTGTATCAGACGAACAAAAAACCCATGTACGGTCGCTTCTTATTGAAGGCCGAAAAATTGAGGCTATCAAGTATGTGAGCGATAATTTCGGGCTTGGACTCAAAGAATCAAAGGAACTTGTTGATCTCATAGATCAGGACATTGCTGAGCATGAATACATTAAAACCGGCATGAGAATGGCCAAGAAGGTTGGTAGAAATGCTGGTAAGCTAGTGGGAGGCATCTTTGCTTTCATTGGTCTTATTTTTCTGGTTATTGTAACATTTGTATTTATTAGTAATCAGGAGCTAGCTAACAATGGTGTAGTGGTTACTGCCACTGTAGTGGATGATCCCTATCAACCCACCTTCGAATATGTTTTTGAAGGAGATACGCTTTATTATTATTCAAGCACTTCTTCGGATCCGCCCAGCTATCATCTGGGGGAACAGGTGGAGATGTTTGTTAATCCGGTGAATCCTTATGATACTTTAGTAAATACGTTTATGGACCGATGGTTTTTGATTGTTTTATTAGGTGGCATGGGGGCCGTTTTTTTTGGAATAGGGTTGGTTTCTTTTCTTGCCTTTAGAAAAGGCTAAAAACCTTTTCTGAGGTATTTTTTCCCTTTTAGAAAAGATCTTTTTGATTTGAGCTATTTTTTCAATTACCATTAATGTGCTTTGGTCAACGAAAAAGCGAATGAAAATAAATTTCAATAACCGGGTTTAATTGGGGGCGCATGAGAAAAAAGTGTCTTTATTTGAACACGGAAAGCGTTTTTTCAAAAGCCGGTGACTAGCGATAATGCCAACCTGGCCATTTTAGTAAACCCATGCTCTCGTTGGTCAGTTGTGCTGAAGTCACCGGTTATTATATTATCGCTTACCGTTAGAATACTCAAAGCTGAGACATTGGCTTTGGCCGCCATTGTATATAGCATAGATGTTTCCATATCGGCACATAAAATACCATGATCAGCCCATACCTGCCAACGCGCAGGGTCGCCCTCCTGATAAAAAAGGTCTGTGCTGAATACATTACCAACGTGAGCAGAAATACCTTGTTGCTCGCTTAATTCTACAGCGCTCTTGAGCAATGGGAAATTAGGAAGAGGTGCATAATCCATGCCTCCAAAGATGATCTTAATGAAGCTGGCATCGGTGCAAGCGCCCTGAGCAATGACCACTTCACCAAGCCCAATACGTTTTTGTACAGCGCCACATGTGCCTACTCGAATCGCAGTTTTTACACCATAGCTATAAATGAGTTCATGAAGATAAATGGCAAGCGATGCTTGCCCCATTCCAGTACCCTGAACAGATATATTCTGACCTTTATATGTTCCGGTAAAACCCAGCATGTTCCTGGCGTCGGAATAACAGAAACTTTCTTCTAAAAGTGTTTCTGCAATAAGCTTCGCTCGCAGCGGGTCACCACTCAATAGTACTGTTTCAGCTATTTCATCTTCCCTGGCGCCAATATGTATGCTCATACAACTCCAAATTTAATCCCCCAATGTAGCCATCGGTCATTAGGAGGATCAGCTTTTATGTTAGGTTTAGATATGATCTTTGTCACTGCAAAATATGCTTGCTTTACTGCAAACAACTAGCCTATAATCTTCGTAAATTCCTGATGTTAAAAAGTAAGTGCAGTTTTAGCTGAACTATGCAGTCTTTCACTAACCTTCGTCCGTTTTTTATCTTGCTGACAGTGGTGCTTAGTATAATTATTTTTGAAGCTTTCCAGCAGCATTACTACATTGTACGTTTTAAATTATCAGATGAAGAGGTTTCAGTGGTAGGCCTAATGCTGCTACACCTAAGAAGATGGGTTATTTGGCTTGTTTGTACTTTACCCATGACCGCATACATACATAAAAGATCAGTCATGCCGGCCCGGTTAACTCCCGGTATATTTATTAGGTATGCTGTAATCATTAGTATGAGTCTTTTATTCAGCATCATTATCATAACCGCAGTGGAATTGATTATAGGAGGGTGGAAATTTCAGATGGTTGACTTTATCGAGACGTTGCAATTCTTCTTTTTTCAAAAAGGCCCTATTTATATGATTGCCAATATTGGTGTAGTCGTTTTAATAAGTCTACAGAATAACATTCAGGCTCATCAGTTCACTATAGGTAAGCTTAGTGCACTTCAGTCAGAACAGCAAAAACTCTATGAGGACCTAAAAAATCGGTCTTACGATGATGAGTCAAAATTCATTCAAATTAAGATTGGTTCACAGGCCAAGGTTGTTCCTGTAGAATCCATTCAGTGGGTGGAGGCGGAAGATTATTGTGTTCGATTGCATACGGAGGACAATGTCTCTTACATACTCAGGAGTTCCATGAAATCAATGGAGAAAATTCTCCCGCAAGATAAGTTCATTCGAATTCACAGGAAGTACATAGTTAATCTTGGCGAAGTAGATAGATTCTTCTTTTCACAAACTCCGGAGGTGCGGCTCATTGATAGTACCAGGCTATCGGTTGCCCAAAGTAGGGTAGCAGAGATCAAGAAGCATTTGGCTGTGGAACCTGGCATTCCCAGCTAAACACAACCCGTTCCCTGCAACACCTGCCCGAAAACCTCTTTTTTTACGGACAGTAATCTATATTCATGAAACAAACTCTTGGATCAAATGATGATACCCTATATTGTATTTCCGGGAACATGTAAGCAAGCTTTAGCGTATTACGCCTCTGTCTTTGAAGGAAAAATTTCTTTCATGACAACATTTGCAGATTCTCCTGTTGAGGTGCAAAACGACCATAAGAACAGAATATTCAACTCGGAATTTATCTCTGATAAGGTTCGCTTTAAAGCTTCTGATGACCTGCCGGATCATCCGGTAATTGTTGGGAGCAACATATCAATGTTCGTTTCTTTTGATAATGGGTCAGATAGAAAAAATGTATTCAAAGAACTGTCTAAAGAAGGGCAAGTACTTTTTCCACTGGACGATACATTTGGTATGCTTCGCGATAAATATGACTTGCAATGGATGTTGGCAAGCGGGAAGGAATAAGTCATTTGTGTTGAAACAAAAATGTCAGTTACATGAAAACATTTATTACATTTTTACTTGGACTTATGATAGTATCACCTGTTGTATGTCAGCAGTTTGAATACGAGGCAAGCGATAAGTTCCCTTTTGGCAGGTTAAACCCGGAAGGTCCTCCTCAAACGGCGGATTACACTTTGCTGATCGGCGAGAGTGGCTGCAAGTCGGTTTCACGAAATGCCGATGGTACCTGGAGCACGGATTCTGTAGATATGACATGGAAGTTTAGGTACTTTATGAATGGTACCGCCGTTCAGGACGAAACGCTAAAGGCGGATGAAAAGCATTCCTCAAGTATAAGGCAATATAACGCGGATAGTGCGAAGTGGTATGTTACGTATTTCAGTACAGCAGCAAGCCCTTCACCAGGGGTTTGGTCAGGCGGCATGCAAGAGAATGAGATAATTCTGTACCGTCCTCAAAAGGCTCCCAATGGGATGGAAGGGTTTTATAAGATCACCTTCTCAGAGATTACAGATCGCGGGTTTAACTGGACGGGGGAATGGGTGGATCGTGCAGAAAAAATCAAATACCCGACCTGGTTGATTTTTTGTAGAAAGCGGATGTAATAGAAAGCGGACAGTCCAAAGAAGCTAAATCTCCTTAATTGGATATCATAAGAACATTAAATCCCTCTTTTCTGAGGCAGTATTGCGCATTTCAAAAATGAATAGGCATTTAGATGCAACCTCATAAGAAAGTTTTAGTCGAATAAGGTATACCAACCTTACTTAGCCATGTTCCTAAAAATAGCCTTACGCAATTTACTCAAACGTAGAGTTTTCGCTTTTATCAATATTTCAGGCCTTGCCTTGGGTCTTACAGCGTGTTTGATGATCTATCTGTTTATTTCTGAGGAATTGGATTACGACAATTTCTATCCGGATGGGGATAGAGTTGTCAGAATTGTACGGGAACATGGAGAAGGGGGCGAAAAATCAGCATCAGCAGCCATCAATTACAAGTTGGGGATACTAGCGCGCGAAAATATCTCTCAGGTAAGCCAATTGACTCAACTATCCAATCGAGTGGAGGCGAAAGTAAGTTTTGGAGATAAAAAACTGACTGAGAGCAAGGTGCATTTTACGGACAATCAATTTTTCCAAATTTTTGGAACAACCCTTATTCAAGGGAATCCCAAAAGTGCGTTAAAAAATCCGTTTGAGGCGGTACTGACTCAAGAGGCTGCTGCCAGAATTTTTGGACAAGAAAGTGCTCTTGGCAAAACCTTGAATATTGATGATCGTGAGTACCTGGTTGTAGGTTTAGTGGAGCCATTACCGGATAATGCCCATCTTCATTTTGACTACCTCTTATCTCTTGAATCAACAAAGTCTTTCTATTCAGAGTCTATGTTTGAGCGCTGGGGTAACATTTGGCTTTATACCTATGCGCTATTAAATGAAGAAGTACGGCCATCCGAGTTTGACAGGGCGCTAATGGAGCAAGCAAAGCTGAACGGTCCACCCGTGCTGGCAGACTTTGGTGTTCGTTTTTATTCACAACCTATTGAAGATATTCACCTTTATTCCCAGTTGTCAAGTGAGATAGAGCAAAATGGAGATATACAGCTCATCAGAATCCTGGCGGCAGTGGCTTTTTTAATTTTACTAATAGCTTGCTTCAATTTTATTAACCTTACTACCGCGCGCTCAGCATGGCGGTCAAAAGAAGTGGGTGTAAAAAAGGTACTAGGGATTAAAAAAAACGCGCTTATTCGACAGTTTCTTGGCGAATCGATTTTTACGACTCTTATTGCCTTCTTTGTTAGCCTGGTGTTAGTTCTCGTTCTTCTTCCCTTTTTCAACCACTTTACGGGGAAACAAATCTTATTAATTGAGGTGCTAGCTCTGGCTCCGACATTATTACTCACTGTCGTGTCTATCGGTGTGGCAGCTGGCGTCATTCCGGCATTATTCCTCTCATCATTTCAGCCGGTTAAGGTTCTGAAAGGCCACTCACAGGGAGACTCTTTCATCGCAAGAAAGCTGCGTCAGGTTCTGATTGTTTTACAGTTTTCAATTACGATCATATTAATCATTGGGGCTCTTGTCATTTTTCAACAGTTGAATTTCATAAAATCGAAAGACCTGGGGATGTCGGTGGATGATATTATTGTATTGCGATTGAAGAATAAATCAACAAAAGATAATGGAGAAGCGCTTAAGAATAAGTTAAATCAATCGAGCTTAATTAAGTCCGTTTCATTAAGCTCAGATATTCCATTTGAAGGGTTAAACTCTTGGCGCGTTAAACCCAAAAGTGTCGATATACCTCATGAATTGGTGAATTTAGTAGCTATTGATAAAGATTATTTAGAAACTTTAGCCATTGATATTACTAGCGAGTCTCCTGTTACAGTCTACTCGTGGGATAACAGTCAGGGCATTCTTGTAAATGAATCTTTCGTACGACATTTTCTGATAACTGACCCCATAGGAAGTGAAATTGAAATTGGTCACATAGAGGAGCCCATAAGAATAGTAGGGGTAGTGAAAGATTATCATTTTGCTTCTTTGCACGAAAACATAAGGCCATTGATGTTATATGTGCATCCCAGTTGGTATGCTAAGGTAGTTATACTGCCAAGCTCTGGTGATGATAAAGATATCCTGGACGTCGTTAGGTTAATATGGACTGAAATAAATCCAGATGAGGAAATGGACTACTTCCTTCTGGATGAGCGTTTTGAAGCTCTATATGCTACTGAAGAGAAAACCGGAGATCTGGTGGCCTACTTTTCGTTCTTTTCATTGCTGATTGCATGCATGGGACTTTACGGGTTAGCCGCATATGTTGCAGAAAGTAAATTAAAGGAAATAAGCGTCAGAAAAATACTTGGCGCGACATTAAGCAACTTGGTTCAACTTCAGTTTAATGTATTTGTGAAGTTAATTGTGGTAGCGGGTACATTAGCAGCGCCGGTCGGGATAGCGATAATGAACGACTGGCTCAATAACTTTGCCTATAGTGTTAATATTAGTGAGTGGGTTGTTCTACTTGCTATTCTTTTAGTCTTTGTATTTACCGCTGTTAGCGTTGGCTATCGATCACTTTCTGCAGCCATGAGCAATCCGGCGAATAACCTAAGAAATGAATGAATGTTGTAAATACGACTTGCAATGAAGTACTCTCTAGCATGTGTTCTGGCAATGGTCCTACTTTCTTACGTACTCAAAATGAACATCCGATAACAGCGGAAAAGGGTCACCAATTCGATTTTTGGATTGGTGAATGGTATGTTGATCTACAAATTCAACCCAAGATTGAGGCCAATGCTAATAAGTACTCTTTTGTTTGGGGTTGAGCGATCAAGGCCAGCCGGCTTCGTGTTGCAAAGCAACTAGATGAACTTTGGAGCTATACTCAGCAGGTAGCTGAAGAAGAGTTGAAGGACGTGCAGCCAGTTGATTTTAATGAGATAGATAGCCAAAAAGTAAAGCAAACTATTGATAAGATCGACCAGTCCCTGTAAGGCAAGTCAGTGGACAAAAAGGTCAAGCAGAAGCTGAATTATGCCGGTAAGCACTGGCCTGATAAATTGGATGATTATGAAAAGAAAGAGGCCATACTAGGCAAAAGGAATAGTTTTTTAAAAACCGATCCTGATGCTACTTTCATGAGAATGAAGGAAGATCATATGCTCAATGGTCAACTCAAACCAGGCTATAATCTGCAAATAAGTACCTCAGACCAGTTTATCATCAACTACAGTTTACACCAAAACCCTAATGATACACTCACCTTCATTCCTCATCTCGAACAATGTAATGACTTATATGGATCGTGTCCTGCTTTAGTCTGTGCCTATGCTGGTTTTGGCAGTGAAGAGAATTACCGCTACTTAGAAGACCAATTTATTGATGGTTATGTGAAGTACAATTACTTCCACAAAGAACAATCCAAGAAATGTAAAGAAGATCCGTTTAAGACTGGTAACCTACACTACAATGAGTCGAACGACACTACGACTTGTCCAATGGGGCAACAGATGGAGAAGGCAATCGTATTGTAGAGATCAACCATAATTTGAGTAGCTACAAGAAGAAAGCGAGAGAAAACTACTTTTCCAAGAAGGTAAGAAACGTCGATCCAAAGGACCTGCTTATGTAGAAGCCGTATTTGGAGCAAAATAACACAACAAAGGATTTAGACGATTCCATCTCAGAGGGCTTGATAAAGTTGCTATCGAAATCGGATTACCTCGCAATTGCACATAATCTAGCTAAGAAAGCTGCTTAGATGAGGCAAAGCTCTTTTCTCGATCATCAATACCTTACTTAGATCGTTTTGGTAGAAAAGAAGTGTAAATGATATAAAACAAAAGAAGCTGACCCTTTTGAGACAGCTTCTTTTATCTAACTTACTTTTAAAAGGTTATTCTGTTTAAATCGGTGCTTTCTGATTTCTTTTTTATCTAAATCAAACCAGGCACATTCTACTAGGTATGAGCTTTTGTCTTTAATGTAATTCAATACTTCCATCACTCGCCCATCGCGTGCGTTTCTCACACGCTCTCCTTTCTTAAAGAGTCTTTTCATAAGCATTCAAAATTTCAAAGATCTTAATATAAGTTTACGTAATTTTTTGCACTACGATCAACTATTTGGCTTAAAATTTATCCCTGAGATTCTAAAGGCCCAGACCGTAGTAGTAAGAACCAGGTTGGTCTTCATATACCCCTTCCATGAGTATGCCCCCTTTTTTGCTCTCTAGTATATCGATTACATCTTCTTTAGACTTCACACGCTTATCGTCAATCTTTGTAATAATAAAGCCCTCGCGCATGTCGGTGTGCTTTCTTATCTGGCCAGGTCCAATTTCAGTAACTTTTACTCCGCTTTCTATATCCAACCTTTTAAGTGTTTTAGCATCTAAGTCTTCAAGATCAGCTCCTAAAACGGTAAACACGTTTTCTGGGGCCTTCTCTACAATATCCGTACTGCCATCACGATTCTTAAGGGTAACATTGAACGACATTTCTTTACCTTTCCTGTCCACTTTCACTCTTACAACATCGCCCGGTCGTTTACCACCTATATAGCCGATTAGCTGAGGTGTATTATTTACTTTAATGTCATCTACCTGAATGATTACGTCCCCTTCTTTTATACCCGCATCGAGGGCGCCACTTTTAGATGAGATAGCGCTTACGTACACTCCAGCATCTACTTCCAAATCATTGTCAAGGGCAAAACTGCTGGTCACGCTGTTGATGGTTATTCCCAGCCACCCACGTTGTACAACACCATAGGTAATTAGATCTTCTACCACTCTGCCAACTATATTAGCAGGCACGGCAAAGGCATAGCCTGAATACGCTCCGGTAGGGCTTGCAATTGCAGTGTTAATGCCAATTAGGTCGCCACTGAGATTAACTAACGCGCCACCGCTATTTCCCGGGTTTACAGCTGCGTCTGTTTGAATGAATGACTCAATAGCTGTATTTAAACTATCTCCCGGGCTTCGACGCAGGTTTGAGCCTATAATGTTAATGCTTCTTCCTTTAGCGCTTACTATACCCGCGGTTACTGTAGAATTTAAATTAAACGGATTACCAACAGCCAGTACCCATTCGCCGACTTTTACATTATCAGAGTTTGTTAATGACAAATGAGGTAAATCTTCTTCATCGATTTTGATTACCGCCAGGTCGCTTGTAGGATCTGTGCCTATTACTTTGGCATTAAAACTCCGGTTGTCGTGAAGCGTCACTTCAAGTTCATCTGCGCCATCAATTACATGATTGTTGGTTACAATATATCCATCTGTGTTTATCAATACTCCGGAGCCGGTGCCTTGCCTGGGAGCCTGGCGGCCATCCCGGTCGTCTCTAAAGAATGGCCCGAAAAACTCCCTGAACTGATCCGGAACTTGTTGGTTTTGTGTAGAGTATCCCCCCCGCTGAGTGGATCGTATATGAACGACCGCTGGCATTACCTTCTCTGCTGCCCCTGTGAAATCCAAAGGTGCATATTCCCTATTTGCGGGCAAATAAGATGCCTGCACTACGGGGGCTTGGTTTACTAATTCTATGGATTCACTTTTCGGATTTTGCTTTATTAACTCATAACTTCCTACCGTAACAAGACTTCCAAGAATGGAAGCTACCACTAACGCACCAAATTTTTTCATACTTCAGTTAATTGGTTAAAAAATTAAACTTTTGGGTAATAATACCTCATGATCGAAAGACCATGGTACAAGTAAAAATTAAATACGGCAGGTATAGACAAATGTTGTGCTGTTTAACAAAAATTAACGCCCGGGCGATATACCATGGGCGTTAATCAAGGAACTTCTACCTTATCCGATCTTGATCAATCGAGAGGGCTTTTGTTTTGCTTCTTCTTTTTTTGGAATATCCAGATTTAGTACACCATCAATGTATTTTGCCGCTATCTTGCTGTTCTCTACACTCTTCGGCAAATTGAACGATCTGCTGAATGATTGGTTGCTGAACTCACGTTTGGTGTATGCACCTTTTTCCTCTTTTTCGTCTTTCTTTTCAAAAGAAATGGTCAATAGATCATTGTCTAACTCAACTTTGAAATCTTTCTTGTCTACTCCGGGAGCAGCTAGTTCTACATGATATGCATCTTCATCTTCGCGAATATTTACTGCCGGTGTGATAGACCTCAGGTGACTGGTCAAGCCCGGGTTAAACACATCCCTACCAAAGAAATCATCAAAAAATGCAGGAAACAAATCATTGTTAGTTCTTCTAATAAGTGTCATAATATCCTCCTTTTATATTTTTGTTTTAACTTTTGATACACCAATATCAATTGAAATGCCATTTGGCTAAACAGACAGAAGTCGGAAATTATGTCACTATTTTAATTGTATGAATTGACAAAAACAGACATAATGTCTGTTTTTGTACTGACTTTTTTACTTTTTTATGAGCTGACCGTCCTGATATTCGTATTCCAGAGTTATGTTACCTTCCTGGTCGTACCACCTAGCAACACCATTTAAGTTACCATTTTGATAGATACTCTCCTCCATAATATTGCCGTTATCATAGTACTTGTTAAGTGTACCCTCAAGTTTTCCATCTTTGTAAAATCGTCTTTCAACCACTTTTGTACGCTTATAGGCCAGGTAGCTACCATCATATTCATCGTTATGATAGTAAGCTTTTAAGAGCAACTGACCCCTGTCATCAATTTCAATATGGGTCCCTTGTTTGACTCCATTCAAGTAGGTAGTGATCGATTTTACTAGATTATTGTTGTGGTAAGCGGTCCAGGTACCATGTTTTTGTCCGTTTAGATAATCCCCCTGCTCTGAAGGTAGCCCTGGGGTTTGTTCAATAGTTACTTTCACCAAGTTTGGATTATCCGCATAAGGCTCTTTTTTTGCGTGTGCCGGAACACTCGCTAAGCCTTGGATGCTCGCGTTACTCAATTCAGAGGATTTGGTACAGGCAAAAAGAATCAAAGGTATCAAAAACAGTTTTCTCATAGGTTTATCTTTTGTTCATATATTCAAAAATAAATGGTGTAATTGGTTTACCCGAGTGGTAGTCAAAAAAAAACAAGAGTTTCTTAATGACCTTTAGGACAGTCTGAGAATATTGACGTTCTTGAATATTAAATAATTGCAAAAGATGGAAATAAGACCGAGTAACCCATGGCATAAGGTTTCAATTGGTGAAAAATGCCCGGATATTGTTAACGGTATAATCGAAATTCCTCAAAATACCAGAGCTAAATATGAATTGGACAAGGATTCCGGTCTGTTAATGATGGATCGTGTACTGTACTCTTCCATGTACTATCCGGCCAACTATGGATTTATCCCCCAAACGTATTGCGATGATAAAGATCCATTGGATATTGTGATCTTGTCTCAAATTACAATTGTTCCACTTTGCATTGTTTCCGCTAAGGTGATTGGAGTGATGCGCATGCTGGATGCCGGAGAAATGGATGATAAAATTATAGCTGTAGCAGAAAACGATATGAGTGTTAATCATATCGATGACGTGCGTCAGCTTCCACCTCATTTCATGAGAGAACTGAAGAACTTTTTTGAGGATTACAAAAAGCTTGAAAATAAGACTGTACAGGTGGAAGAGTTTCAGGATTCTAATACTGCTAAGCAAATCGTAGATAAGGCCATTGAAGACTACAAGACATTAATGTCTGGCTAGAGAACTATTGGGTAAGTCTATAGATAAACACGGCAGTTCTTTTTACCAGATCACGAAAGGTTCTTAAATCCCTATATTCACTGGAGGAATGTGCTCCGCAGCCCATGGTACCCAGTCCATCTAATCCATCTACGTATTCGACAATGAATGAAATGTCTGCCGCCCCTCTTCCGCCAGGGTTGTAGGCTTGTACTTGACCTTATTTAAGATCAAGGCTCAATTGGTTCAATTACTTGAGAAGTGCGAGGTTCCTTTCAGTGGGTGGCATAGCCGGATAGCTATCCGTAAAAGTAATGGTAGCCCAAGTTTGAGGCAGATTTTTACCTACAATCTGTAGCGTTCAGAAATAAAAGTAACCCACCTTTTGCTATTACTTTTTGAGCAACAACATAAGTTTTTCCATAAGCGCTCATGGTGGAATTAGTAGTATCTACGTCCACTTATATAACTCCGGCAATAGTACCTGGATTAAAGGTTAAATATTCTTCTTCACTCAACTGGCTATAAAACTCACTTAAGATTCTTGAGGCCTCAAATACTGCCCCAACACCTACTCATTCATTGAAAATACCGGATGAATGTGCTTGCCTACCCTATATTTCCAGCCATTGGAGCTATGTCGGGCGGCAGTGGCTGAAATCTGTGGAAGTTTCAAACCCGAGAGCGACGTCGCTCTTTTTAGTTGCCGCGATAATATCCCACTTGCTCAAGTCTGTTAGGTTTACCGGGGATTTCTTGTCACCATGCAGCGCAACGATGATTTGACTCCCTCGAGCGTTCCCACTTCACTTAAAGCTTAAAGCGTAAAGAATAGCTACCTTTCCACTTTCATATCGTTGGACCCTGGCCCAAGGCCAATAGTGTCCTGGTCGACCCATTTTTGAAGAGGACTGTCTTTATTAAAAACAGTATCTAAATGACCTATGAGCAATAACCGTTTACCGTTATTGCCTTTGATCTTAGCGAAGAGGCGCCCGGCCCGATTTACTTTTAATTGATCTGTCCATGTAGTAGTGAAGCCAATTTCCTTGAATTTGGCATCAAAGGCATCATCAACCTCCTTTATACCCTCGAAATGATGTTTACGACTTCCTCTAAAAACTCAAAGTCTTTTGTCTTCAACCGCTTTTATAATTTGTTTTTCCCCTCTGGGTAAATCTTTGTGTGAAGGCTACTACAGTAATTACCGAGCTTGCTAAGGTCAAAGCGATTTTTTCATAGGTCTGACAGATTGACTTATGAAGTTATCTAATTCCATACAAAAAGATGCCTGACCAACCGCCAGGCATCTTTCATTCATTAAATCCACTAGACAACTTTATGCTATCCTAAGGAAAATATACTCGCTTTAAACTTACTCAGCTGCCAACTCTACAGTTCTGTTAATGAAATTGGTCAAGTCAGCTCCAGTAAGCATATTTTGAGAAAGCATTGCCAGGTCAAAAGCTTGCTTCGCTAATTGTTGCTTCTTTTCCTCTTTTTTTGATTTTAAGATCTTCGAAACAACAGGATGATTTGCGTTTACAGTCACATCAAATTGATCCGGCATGTTACCCATCATTGCGTAATAGCCTCCACCACCGGTTTGCGACATATCTTTCATCCTTCGCATAAACTCAGACATGGTAATAGTTACAGGCAGCTCATCAGGAGAAAGTGACTCAATAGCCACTTTCATATTTTCATTACTGATTGCCCCTTCAAAAATAGTTTTAACTTTTTCAGTTTCTTTTTCGCTAAGTACGCTATCGATTTTTTCGTCTTTATCTACTAGCTTATCAACAGTACTGGCATCAACTCTCTTAAGTTGAGTAGTTTCCAGTTTCTGTTCGATGAAGTTGATAAAATGACTGTCGATCATGGTATTCATTAGCAATACATCATAAGCTTTTTTCTTTGCTGCTTCTACATACGCGTGTTGCTTACCTTCATCAGTGGTGTAGAGGTAAATAACGTTTTTGTCTTTGTCCGTCTGATTGTCCTTTACTTTCTCTTTATACTCATCCAGCGTAAAGAAGGCGTTATCAGTATTTTTGAAGAGAGCAAAGTCTTTAGCTTTTTCGTAAAACTTGTCTTCACTCAGCATTCCGTATTTCACGAAAATCCCAATATCATTCCACTTTTCCTCATACGATTTGCGGTCCTTTTTAAATAATTCACCCAGCTTATCGGCTACTTTTTTTGTAATGTGAGAGTTGATTTTTTTTACGTTGCTATCTGACTGTAGGTAGCTTCTTGATACATTAAGCGGAATATCAGGTGAGTCGATGACACCGTGTAGTAGCATCAAAAATTCGGGAACCACGTCTTTTACCTCATCTGTAATAAAAACCTGTCTTGAATAAAGTTGAATTTTATTTTTCTGAACCTCAAAATCGTTCTTCACTTTAGGGAAGTACAATATGCCCGTAAGATTAAACGGATAGTCTACATTCAGGTGGATCCAGAATAATGGATCATCGGTCATGGGATACAGTTCGCGGTAGAACTTGAGGTAGTCCTCATCCTTCAGTTCAGATGGAGACTTCGTCCAAAGTGGCTCTGTTTCATTGATTATCCTGTCTTTCTTAACTGTTTTGTACTTAGGCTTGCCATCGTCGTCTTTCCCATCTTCAACACTCTCATCAGTGGTGCCAAACTGAATTTCTACCGGCAGGAACTTACAATACTTGTCAAGAATGCCTTTAATTTTCCACTCATCCAAAAACTCCTCTGAGTCTTCAGCTATGTGTAGAATAACTTCCGTACCACGGTCTTTTTTCTTAGCTACACTAATTTCGAATTCTGTAGAACCGTCGCAAACCCACTTGGCCGCCTCTGAATTTTCTTGATAAGATTTAGAAACGATCTCTACTTCTTTAGCTACCATAAAGGCAGAATAGAAGCCAAGGCCAAATTTTCCTATTATATCTTTAGCATCGCCTTTGTCTTTGAATTTTTCTACGAACTCTGTAGCGCCGGAAAACGCTATCTGATTAATATACTTCTTAATTTCCTCAGCGGTCATACCGATGCCGCGGTCTTTTACCGTTATTGTTTTTTTCTTCTTATCGAAGCTTACCTCAATTCGCGTACTTCCAATATCCTCTTTTAGCTCTCCCAACGAGGACAATCGCTTTAGCTTCTGTGTTGCATCTACTGCGTTGGATACTAGCTCTCTTAGAAAGATCTCATGATCTGAATAGAGGAATTTTTTAATAATGGGGAAAATGTTTTCGGTGTGAATCGAAATAGTACCTTTCTCTGCCATGTCAATTTATGATTTGAATGAATTTTTAGTCTGCCTCCCGGTTTTCAAATACCATTCCATACGGTGAAGAATGACAGATTGACAGTAACTTCGCCACGGGCTGCGGTAAATCATCCTAATTAATAGGTCGGGAAATGGCTATTACGGACTTGTTTTTATCATCTATATCAATGGTTTCCGAATCATATATAATAAAAGTCTAAGACGGTGTCTTAACCTTGCCAACGGATAGCCTCGATAATACCTTTTTCAACAGCTTCGAAGTTCTCTGACTCGCCAAAACAGCACTCTAATGAATCAATTATTACCTGGAAATCGGCGGCTGTTAGCTTTGAAAAATAAATATCAAGGTACTCCAGTTTATCATCTCTAAAGCCAAGATTCATGAAACGAATCTTTAGGCCATAAATTTCTTTATAATTTTTACTTCGATACTTGTAGTACTTTAATCCGTATGAAATAGTTAGGTTAAGTTCAAGGTTACCTTCGATGTGACTTGGCGAGGACTCGAAACTCAAATTCTGGAAGCTGGGAATTTCGTCGATGTGCTTTTGTGAATAACTCTCCGACAGCGCAAACACAAATGAGATGATTAAAGGGTGGACTTGGAAACGTGCCATCACTTACTGGAGGTAAAACTGATAGGTAAAAATACCTATTTCTACAGTAAGAAAAATACGCAAAATGGCTGATTCCCAGCCGATAATCCAGACTTAACTTTGTAAAACAACCACTAAAGCAAAAAGGCAGCCAAACAATTATTATGAAGAATTGGCTAGCTGTAATATTTGTATTTTTTTCGATAAGATTATTTTCTCAGAATTTATATCTGGAAGATTTTGAAGATAACACCTCCGGAACCACCGTGGACAACGGCGCTACGGCCTGGTCCAGAGATCTTCGAAACGCCACACTCGGGGCTCCTGATGATCACTTTGAAGTGCGCATAAATAATGGGCTTACAATTTTTGAAACCGTTGATGTCGATGGCGCGCCTGAATGGTTATCAGAAACGATCGATATTTCAGCGTTTGCATCGGTTCAGGTTTTTGTGGATTATGCGGAGGTAGGAACGCTAGAGAACAGCGCTTAAAAAAGGCTTTATTACGTTGTGGATGGTGTCCGTACACAGTTTGCTATTTTTAGAAATGATTTTGGTAACGTTTTTCAAACTGCTTCATCTCCGCAGATTAGTGGAAACACGTTACAGGTGGTGGCTAGAATTCGAAACAACTCGGATGATGAGCTTATAGCGATTGATAACATAACAATCACCGGTGTTGGCAGTACCATTTTCTCACGACAGGATGGAGACTGGAACGACCCTGACTCATGGTCATTGAGTAGTTTCTCTGGGCCATCCTGTGGTTGTTATCCTGGGAGGTCAACCACGGCAATAATTGGTAATAACAATATTATAACAGTTAACACCGACATAGATGTTCAAAATTTAACTATTCGGAATAGTGGTAGTCTAGTTTGGGGTGGTGTTTTTGAAATGGATGTGTTTAACAATGGAAATATTGTGGTAGAATCAGGAGGAATACTTGATATTAATGGCAATGTAGATTCTGATTTTGACCTGGCGGAAGATGACGGTCAGGTTTTTAATTTAACTGTCAACGGAACTTTTGTAGGTGGTAATCTTGATATTAATGGCATTGGTTCGAATTTGACTGTTTCGGGTTTAGGTAGTGTCGTTTTTGAGTCTATTATACTTGATGGTGATAATGAGACGTTTACCAACAACTTGACGACAGCGTTAAATATCAATGGGAATGCAAGTCTTGATGGTAACAATGTTGACATTATTAATAATGGATCACTTGATATTGGAGGGGATGTTATTTTTTTCAATTTCGCCGGACTTGATATCGTT
>ERZ1740059.145-NODE-145-length-38441-cov-4.024202_pt1 | contig 38441 bp, 39 predicted proteins | sample MGYA00581744_ERZ1740059 | MGnify/ENA primary metagenome ERZ1740059 (study PRJEB43018, sample SAMN04849738) | marine metagenome | isolation source: floating plastic debris | place: Pacific Ocean | collected 2008-08-28 | study: EMG produced TPA metagenomics assembly... | reverse complement strand
AGGAAATCTATTTTACAGGCATTAAGTGTAGCTGGTATTTAGAGAATTGGTATTAGATCGACTTCATGGAGAAAGAGGAAACGGTATCGATCGCATCGAACAACTTTTGAATCAACCAATGGCTGTAGTCGAACAACAATGGAAACAATGGCTTTTAGAAGATGCGCTCTATTTACCCAAAGTAGAAAGCTCTTTTATGGTGTGGGGTAAAAAAGCGAATCGTGTTAAAGCTTATTTAAATTACTATTGGCTTTGGAATCAAAATAAAAAAATGTGGATGAAATCTCCCAAACGCCATCGGGATTATATTATTCCTAGTTTGGCTCGAATTCTTCAGCTAGACAACAAATGAGGTTTAATTTAAAGCGATGCCTGACGGCTAGCTACGCAATCGCTATTTCCGAACTATTAATTTTTAACTCCACTGCATCGCCATATTTAATTTTTGGTATGGGATGAACAATAACTTCAATAATAGAGTCAGCCTGAAAGTGCCCGATTTTGGTTTCGGGATGGGGATAGTAAATTAAACCTTGATACTTAATTCTGTTAAAAACTACTTGGCAAGGAGAAAAAGAAAATGTTTCGGCGGGATAGTCGGGATGCCACTTAACTAGGGGAAAAGTATATTTGGGGTTGTAAACTTCAAATTTATGAGGCGTAATAGAGATATTTAAAGTACCCAAAAAATAGTTACTCAGATCTAAACCTAGTTTTTGGAAGTGGGGTAGCTGCATTTCAATTGTCCCCAAAGCATAAGGGCTATTTTTAGCTATTCCTGATGCTACTTGATGTCCTGGTTGAACGATTCCCGCGATTGTAATCGATTCTTGCTGCATTATAGAAAGTCTATATTCTAATCAAATCAAGGATGCCATTAAACCCATAAATTTCCGCTTGCGACCATGAATAGTAACTAAATTAGCACGATAATCCGACCATTCTCGTTTTCTTTCCGAAGCTAGAAAAGCGTTGCGAGCTTTTGCCAACCATTCAACCGCTTCATCATAATATTGTGCTTTCCCTGCATTAATAATTGCTTCGGCTCTTTTACAGGCGTTACTAATTGCCCAGTCAGGATTAGCTATAATCGCTGCATCCATAACTTTACGAACAAGATTATTGCCATAAAAACTAAAGTTATCTACCACTGCGATCGCTTTGTCTACCATTCCTTCATAGAGATAGATATTCACTTTGGCTTCTTCTGCACCCCAACTGTCGTAAGTTTCTAGAGTGACTAATAATTCTTGTTTGATATCTGTCCAATTTTCCCCTGCAAGTTTTTTTACTTCAAGATAATCAGCAAAATTAGGGCTAGCTTGAAAAGCTTTTACCTTAGAATCCCTTGCCGTAATTAGATTGTCTAATTCTAGAGCAATTTCACTAGTCCATTTAGCTAGTTCGTATTGAGATCTTCCTGGTAAATCTAAGCCTTGTTTTGCGATCGCCAGGGCTTCTATTTGAGCATTTTGTTGATTAACTAAGCACTGGGAAAATGCCAAGGCTTCTTCTTTAGTAGCCATGGATTTTCGTGCTGCTTGCATAGCTTCTGATATTCGATCTAAGCGCACCAACATAGTTAAATGTAGGATAACCTGCCCTTCTGCTTCAGCTAGATAAAGATATTCTTCAATACGCTCTTGTCTTTCTAAAATCTGTAGTCTAATCAATGCCAGATCGTCAGCATAATAAGGTGCTTCTCCCTCCCACGCACCAGAAGAAGTAATATTTCCCTGGAGTACTTTTTTAAGAGGTGGATAATCCCAACCTTGTTCTAAAGCTGCACCTACTAGATCGAAATATTCCCCCCAAGAATTGCGCCAAAATTCTAGATTTACCTGCAAGTCTACCTTTTCACCTTGTTCGAGATCCGCACTTAAAATTGTTTCACACCATACGTCGCTTAATTGACTTGCTACTTCGCCATTATCTACACCATATTCATCTACTACATCCCAATTTTCTACGCAGGAATCTGTGATAGCCGTCAACATTGCGATCGCATTTCCATAATCGCCCTGCTGAGTATACATCTGAGCGTCTTGAATCAAGCTATATATTTCTTCGCTAGCAATATCTTCTTCTCCACCATATTCAAAATGCCTTACGGAGTCTTCCAAGATATATCTAACTTGAGATCTAATAGCGTTAGAGTTGACAGTTACTTTTCTTGAAGATTTATTAGACTTAGTTTCCACCACTACAGGAGGAACAATGCGATCGGCAAAACGTTCTATATCATTGAGTAATTCAGGTCGATCGGCAACTAATTTCTGAATTAAGTTTTGGGTTTGAATTTCGTTGAGACGGTCTAATATCTGTTCTAAACTAGGACGAAATTGGATTTTATTTGGTTCGTGCAAACAGGTTAATAAGACTGCAACTATATGTTTACAATAGCCACCCCAATCATAAGGACAATTGCAGTTAGCGGAGATTAGTCCATCTTGTTCAAAACCTACTGTAACTTGATAAGGTCGAGCGTTGTTGCCCAAAACCTCGGCGGTAATTAATTCTTTTCGTTGATAAATTTGTCGAATACAGTCACGATCGTAATAATCCTTTCCCCGTCGCCATGATTTATCCGTAGCGTATTGACGAATCATTTCTTGGCTGAGTTGAGGAATAGACATTTATCTAGAACCCTGTCTTTTTTTTCATATTACTTTTAAAATAGCGATCGCTTTCATTAAGTTTTTAGGACTAAATAAATCTCTTTTGAGGGGGTGTTTTATGATCAATAGACAATTGTCCCCTAATCTAAATTGATGACCACAGCTCCTTCTCCACAAGCCTCGGAAATAAAAAATATATTCGATCGCATTGCCCCTATTTACGACGAATTGAACGATCGCTTGAGTTTTGGACAGCATCGCATTTGGAAGAAAATGGCGGTCAAATGGAGTGAAGCTAAAGAAGGGGATAGTGCTTTAGATATTTGCTGTGGTAGCGGAGATTTAGCTTTATTACTCGCCAAAAGAGTAGGTAATATGGGGAAAGTAACAGGAATAGATTTTGCTTGCGAACAATTAGAAATTGCGCGATCGCGGCAGAGAGTAAAATGTCCTAATATATCAATAGAATGGCTAGAAGGAGATGCGTTAGCGTTACCATTTGAAGACAATCAGTTTGACTGTGCCACTATGGGTTACGGGTTACGTAATGTAACAAATATTCCCCTTTCTATGAAAGAGTTGCACCGTGTTCTCAAGCCCAAAGCAAAAGCAGCCATACTAGACTTTCATCGCCCTAGCCAAGAGTATATGCAGGCTTTTCAGCAATGGTATTTAGCAAATATTGTTGTTCCCACTGCCGAAGATATGGGCATGAAGGAAGAATATGCCTATATTAATCCCAGTGTCGAAAGATTTCCTACGGGTAAAGAACAGGTTAAACTGGCACAAGCAGCAGGTTTTAATCAGACTACTCACTATCCTTTGATGGGTGAAATGATGGGGATATTGGTGTTAACTAAATAAAATAGAGTATAAGATTAATTTTCTGCTGTCCTTATTTTTATTGTCGATTCAACATACTGCTTTGGCACTAACGAATCTCTGGATATTTTTTGTCCCACCTATAGCGGGAAGCATCATCGGCTATTTCACCAACGATATAGCTATCAAGATGCTATTTCGCCCCTACAAGCCCATTTATATTGGTAAGCGTAAATTACCTTTTACCCCAGGCTTGATTCCCAGCAATCAAGAGCGTCTAGCCCAAAAGGTATCGGATACCATTATGGGTTCGTTACTTACCCCTGGCGAGCTACAAAAGCTAGCTCAGAGGCTTCTGGCAATCGAACGAATTGAAAGCGCGATTTCTTGGCTGATTAAGTTAGCTTTGGATCAGCTAAAGTCTGATCGCGAACAAAAAACAGCTAAAATTCTCGGAAATATTTTGCGAGACTTGTTTAGTCAGTCTTTGCCCAGGTTGCTTAAGGTATTAGCCAGAAAGGATGATTTTTTAGAAGCTCAATTAAATCAAATTTTCGACCAAATTCTGCTGAACTTTAAGCTTAAAGATGCTCAAGGTAAGAAATTTGCTGACTGGCTCTTGGGCGCAGTAATTCCTCCTGATACTTTACGTAGGGCAATTGTTGATTTTTTAAGCGATCGCAATATTCAAATTATTGATGAAGGTTTCCGCGAGAAAACTAGCGGTACTTATTGGGTAGTGGCAAATTTGTTTGGTTTGCGCAATAGTTTAATTAGGCTGCGCTCTTTTTGTATTGATGAACCAGAAATAACTAATGCCAGACTACAAGAATTAACTTATTCTCTTCAAATTCGCGATCGCATCAAAAACTGGCTAACCAATCTTTCTTTACAAAATTTACCTGTTTCTACTGTCAGACAGTTACGTAAAACAGTGCGCGAAGCGGTACGTAATTATATTAAAGAAGAAGGAGGAGACGTAATTACTAGGTTAGGAGAATCGGTGGAGTGGGAAAACCTAGCAAGTCTAATCTTAAAACGTCTACAGTCTTCTCCGACAATTAATGATTCTTTAGAAGTAGTTAGTCAAGAGTTGGCTTTAGTTTTGGACCGCTATTTAGAAAGGGATTTGGAGAAATTAGTAGCTCAAGCTATTCCTATCTTATCTATCGATCAGGTAATTATCGATCGAGTTAATGCGACTTCTCCTGAAGAATTGGAAAATGCTGTTCAAGGAATAGTTAAAAATGAACTTCAGGCAATTGTTAATTTAGGTGGAATATTAGGTTTTATTGTTGGTTTGTTGCAGGTAGTTATCTTATTTTTTAATTAATTTTGTTCAATATAAAAAGAAATTTAAATGGGAATTGATTATGCTTTAGCTTGTGCTGATTGTTTAGAATTTATAGACCTTCACAAGTGGTCTATTATTGAATATCCGTTTCTACAAACTCAGAAAATTCCTAGTTTATCCAATCAGGTTCTTTTTCCTGTTTCTAGCAAACAGTTAGAGGAAGCGTTAGATAACTTTGTGCCATATCAGCCTTACATTGAGGCATTATTACCTCCTGTTCGTAGTTTTATAAAGCTTCATCAAAATCATTTTCTATTCCTTACTTGCGATACTGGAGAACGCCCTTGGGATTTTGGAGAACCTAGATATCTTGAATGGAAAGAAATTCAAGCTCATTTTAATTACAGCGGTCAATTTTTACCCAAAAACTTAATTCAAGATTTCGGTTTTACTAGTTGGTCAGAAGTTCTGGAATATTACTCTCAGCATCTATCTTGGTTTTTACACGAACAAATGAAAGATGAAAGGGAAGCATTAAGACAAGCATTTGAACGAGAATTATTAACTTAATTCTATTTCGAGTTAGCTTTTTAATTAAAATATCAAGTCATTACTTCAAACTTTCTTAAACAATAAATAGTTTCTTTAGATATTTTTGTTGGATGTAGTTTTAATACTCTTCAATCCTTTCTCCAATTTATAAGGTTAAGTTCTTTTATTTGTTTAAAATGTTTGGTGTTGCTTGTGATGACTGTTAAGTCAAAAAATAAAGCAGTGGAAGCAATAAGCACGTCGGGAATCCCGATAGGAGTACCAGCCAGTCTTAAATTATTTCTGACATAACCTGCTGTATGGGCTATTGAAGAATCAAACGGTAAATCATTAGTAAGAGTATAAATTTCATGTAATTGCTTCGCGTACTTTTTTTTTAGGCTAGGCTTTTTTTGAAGACCATAAGCTATTTCCCACTTAGTAATACTTGATATAGCTAGATCGTCAGGAGAATTATAGTGGAGGTTTTTAATTACAGATTTATCTCCTTTGAGATAATCAGAAAGAGTATTCGTGTCTAAAAGATATTTCAAAATGAAAAGTCCCCCCAATCTTGGCTTTCTCTGTCTAACTCTAAACCTGGTTCTCCCTTCCAGTTAAGAACTTCGTCACTCCATTGTGATTTAGGTTTATTTCTTTCGAGCATTTCTTCTATGGCGCGAACTATTATTTTGTTTCTGCTTATTTTTTCTTTATTTTGAGAGATGTACGCGTCAAGTCTTTTGGCTACGTCATCTGGTAAATGTAAAGACGTGTTCATAAAGAGTGTCTTTAGCTTAGTGTTTATTTATTTTTTCAGCATACCATAATATACCATGACATACCATGACATACCAGAACAAAAGCTTGCTACTCAATATTTATTAAGATAGATTTCTCCAATTTCCAATTGTTTTAATTAATAACGATAAATTTAATTTTATATAGATGCACAATTGTCATCTGGAAAGATTCCTGACCAATTTTGACAAGAGCAAAACACGATAGATAAATTAAGCAAGCTTTTAAATTTTTTCAGTTGAGGCTTTTAGACTAGAGCTTAAGATAAGAAAAGATAATTCATATCAGGTACTGAAATATGAATCTTGCTGACACATTAGCTTTTCTACAGCAAAAAACCTGCTTGGGTAATTTATCAACAGAAATATTAAATGCGATCGCATCTGCGTTATCGGAAAAAACTATTGCAGCAAACAAAACTATTATTACTGAAGATGATAAACCAGATAGTTTATATGTTATTCAATCAGGTAAGTTGTCTTGTGATAGTAAATCTCAGTCTAGTCAAAGTAGCTTACTTTCTGGGACGGTACTAAATTTATATGCTTTATTACTAGACAAACAGGCTCAATATACGGTTAAGACTATTACTGAAACAAAGCTATGGTTTGTTGATAGTTTTAAAGTCAAAGAGTTACTTAAGCAATATCCAGAAATAGCTCAATCTTTTGCTCAAGAATTAGCAGACGAAGTTAAAGAATTGTCAGATAAATTAGAGTTTGAACAAGAAAGGCAAACAATTCTTAGACCATATTTGGTTAGTAAAGCAAAACGAGGAGTAATTGGAAAAAGTCGCTACGCAACAAGATTGCGATCGCAAGTAAAACAGGCTTCCACTACTAGAGAATCGGTCTTATTATTTGGCGAACCAGGATTGGAAAAAGATAACCTGGCTGCATTAATTCATTTTGGCTCGGCATATCGTCGGCAACCAATTATTCAAGTAGACTGCGCTAAATTACAAACAAGTGGGGCAGAATTGTTTGGTCGTAGCGGTGGCAAACCTGGATTAATTGCTAGCTTGGGGGAAGGCACTTTAGTTTTAAATAATATTCATCTATTGCCCACAGAATTGATAGATGCGATCGCAACTTTAATTAAAACAAATAAATATACTCCTGTAATGCGTCCTGGGGGAAAAGTACCCAAAACTAAAATATCTGAAGCCAGAATTATTGCCATTTCTGAGCAAACTAATCCTGCGATCGATTGTGTCGTAGAGAATTTAATTAAAGTTCCTCCTTTGAGAGTTAGAAAAGCCGATATAGATGAGCAAATTAACTATTATTTAAATCTAATTGGACGTAACAAATGTCTCCAGAAAACTAACATTACTCCTGAAGCAATTAGAAATCTTCAGTCTTATGATTTTCCTAATAACCTAAGAGAATTAGAAAGTATTGTCGAACGAGCTTTAACTCAGCTACAGGGATGTGATGATATTACAGAAGAGGTGGTTTGGCAGGGTCAAAGTAAAAAGAAACAGTATCGTTTAAATTTATTAAATAAATATCCCCGACTGCGCTATTTTCTACGGAGTGACTGGTTTCCTGACAAGATAAATTATGGTTTTACCCTGACATTTTTTGCTTTTATAGTTTTTGTTCTATTTATTGCGCCCCAAACCCGCGAATCAAACTTTGCACTCAATTTATTTTGGGCTTGGTGGTGGCCTGCAATTCTAATTTCCTTTCCTTTTGTGGGTCGATTGTGGTGTGCAGTATGTCCTTTTATGATTTATGGCGAAATTACCCAAAAACTATCTCTAATTTTATTTCCCAGACAGCTTAAAAGATGGCCAAGAAACTCTGCTGAGCATTGGGGAGGTTGGTTTTTATTTGGTTTATTTGCCCTAATTCTCTTGTGGGAGGAGTTGTGGAATTTGGAAAATACCGCTTATCTTTCTGCTTGCTTGCTATTATTAATCACTGCGGGAGCAATGATATTTTCTGCTATTTTTGAGCGTCGTTTTTGGTGTCGCTATCTATGTCCCATTGGTGGAATGAATGGTCTGTTTGCCAAACTTTCGATGACCGAATTGCGAGCGCAACAAGGTACATGTTCGGCAGAATGCACTACCTATCAATGTTATAAGGGTGGCATAGCCAAAGGAGAAGGACAAGAAACCAACGGATGTCCTCTTTATTCTCACCCCGCACAGCTAACAGAAAACCGTGACTGTATATTGTGCATGACTTGTTTGAAAGCCTGTCCCCATAGATCTGTAGAATTCAATCTGCGTCCACCAGGAATTGAACTATGGACAACTCATACTCCCCGCAATTATGAAGTGGCTCTACTATTTTTATTGTTAGATGTTGTCTTTCTTCATCGCTTGCCAGAAATAGCAACTAAGCTGAGTTCAAACTTACATTTAGATCGATTTAGCAATCATGCCTTAGTATCTATTATCGTCCTCATCTTGCCGACGGTAATTCCCTTTTTAGCCCAAAATGCGATCGCATTTATTAGCAAACTAAACAATAAATACAAACCCCGCAAGTTTATTGAATTAGCCTATGGATATTTACCTCTGGTATTAGCGGGTAACTTAGCCCACTATCTCCGTTTGGGTTTAGGGGAAGGAGGAAAAATACTACCCGTCACAATGGCGACTTTTGGTTTAGATGGTGCAAGTTTGCCTATCTTAGTTGCCCATCCAGCAGTGATTGCCTTTTTGCAGGGTGCAACTTTAATAGCGGGGATGTTGCTATCTATTCTCTTAACTCAAAAGATTGCTCGTCAGCCATTCAAATATCTTTTACCCCAGCATTTCGCTATTACTACTTTAGTAGCATTGATGTGGCAAGTTATTGTAGGCTTTTAATACAAACCTATTGTTCGAGAAATATCTAATGACTTTAAATAGCTCATCTCCCTCATTAACTTCCGATGTTGCAATTGACTTTGACGCTTCAAATTTAGCAGCGGGAAATATTATTACAGATCAATATGATGGCGTTGAAATCTCAACCTCATCTGAATTTGGCGTTATGCTATTTGACACGGGCAATGTTACAGGTGAAGACTTTGACCTTGGCAGTGATGACTTAGGTAATGTCTTAATTATTTCAGAAGATGGAGATAGTTTAGATCCTGATGACAATGCAGCAGGAGGAATTATCAGTTTTAATTTTGATGATTTAGTTACGGTTAATAATATTGGGCTACTTGATATTGATGAGTCGGGTAGCTCGATCGCATTCTATGATCAAGACTCCAACCTAATTGAAACAGTAGAAATTGCCAACTTAGGTGAAAATAGTTTCCAAGAGATTGATTTTAATATTGAAAATGTTGCTAGTGTGGATATCGATCTGGCTGGTAGCGGTGCAGTAACAGGGATTGATTTTTCTACTGCTCAAGCCGATTCTTTCAGTAATATATATGTTTTTGGCGATAGCCTGGTAGATACAGGTAATCTATTTAATGCCAGCAGTGCTGCTGGTATTCCCGTTATTCCTCCTAGTCCACCTTTCTTTGAAGGACGTTTTTCTAATGGTAAAATTTGGATTGATAATCTAGCAGAAGGTTTAAATCTAGAATTAACCCCTGCTACGGAATTGTCCTTTGTTAGTCCAGATTCAGACATTCTTAGTCCCCTTACTATTATTGATGGAAATCCCGTTATTAGTCCTTTTTTCAATGGTAATACCACCAATCAAAGCGTAAACTTTAGCTATGGTTTAGCAACCACTGGTGCCAGCGGAGCGGGAGAATTAGGTAGCTTTGTTCCAGGAGTAGAAACTCAGGTTGAATTTTTCGTTGCAGATCATTTACAGGCTAATCAAGCAGCGGATGAAGATGCTCTTTATGTTTTTTGGGCGGGAAGCAATGATTACTTTGATGGAAATATAGATCCTCAACAGGTAGTTGACAATATTGAGAGCGAAATAGGGTCGCTTTACGATATAGGGGCGCGCGATTTTCTAGTACTTAATCTGCCAGATTTGGGATTACTACCCGAAGCCAACAATCCCAACCTACCTGCATCTCCAGAGCAATTGTCACAGTTATCGGACACTCACAATTTACTGTTAGATTCTACTATAGATGAGTTAGAAGATTCTTTGACTGGTGCTAATATAACCCTTTTGGGCGTAGGTAGTTTATTTGATGATGTTGTGGCTAACCCAGAGGAATTTGGTTTAACTAACGTCACAGATTCTTTCTTAGATCCTCTAACATTTACTCCCACTGCGGGTGCTAATCCTGAAGAATTCTTCTTCTTCGATACCCTGCACCCGACAGCCGTAGGGCATTCTATTGTTAGTGATTTTGCCTTGGAGACATTAGCTGTTGAAGCCGAAATCTAGGACAATGAATGATCGATTATCTAGATTATCTACTGATAAAGATATACTGATTTCCTAGCTCTAATTTTCAAATAACTGGATTAATGCCACTACGTCCGATATATCTCGATGCTCATGCCACAACGCCAGTCGATCCCAGAGTGTTGGAAGTCATGCTGCCTTACTTTACCGAACACTTTGGCAACCCTTCTACTAATACTCATCTGTATGGCTGGGAAGCTAATGCAGCAGTCAAAAATGCCAGGGAAGCGATCGCAAATATTATAAATGCTAGTCCAGAAGAGATAGTATTTACTAGTGGTGCAACAGAAGCGAACAACCTGGCTATAAAAGGCGTAGCAGAGGCTTATTTCAATAAAGGAAAACATATTATCACTGTTGCAACAGAGCATCGAGCAGTATTAGATCCTTGCAAGTATTTGGAAACTTTGGGTTTTGAAGTTACCTATTTGCCAGTGAAATCAGATGGATTATTAGATATAAATCAATTAACCGCAGCTATCCGCGAAGACACTATTTTAGTTTCGGTGATGGCTGCTAATAATGAAATTGGCGTGCTGCAACCTTTAAAAGAAATTGGCAATATTTGCCATAATCAAGGAGTATTGTTCCATACTGATGCTGCCCAAGCGATCGCAAAAATACCTTTTGATGTGGCAGCAATGAACATAGATTTGATGTCTTTAACGGCACACAAAATATATGGACCTAAAGGCATTGGCGCATTATATGTCCGTCGTCGCAATCCTAGAGTTAAAATTGCTTCTCAACTGCAAGGAGGCGGACAAGAAAGAGGAAGAAGATCAGGGACTTTATACACGCCTCAAATAGTTGGTTTTGCTGAAGCCTTAAAACTCGGCGTAGGGGCAATGGAAAGCGAATCAAAACGTTTATTTAAATTAAAAAAACAACTTTGGTCGATGTTTAAATCTGTTGAAGGAGTTTATCTCAATGGAAATTTAAACAATAGTCTCCCAGGCAATCTCAATATTAGTATTGAAGGAGTTGATGGCTCGGCATTGTTATTAGGCTTGCAGTCTGTGGTAGCCCTATCATCAGGATCTGCTTGTTCTTCAACTTCTACTGCACCTTCCCACGTGTTAACGGCTTTAGGTAGAGATAAAAAGCTGGCTCATGCCTCTCTACGCTTTGGTATTGGTAGATTTAATACTCCAGAAGAAATTAAAACAGTAGGTGAAAATGCGATCGCAGTTATTCAGCCTTTGCGTCAAGCTAATAATTATTAGTTTATGTTGTAGGTAGTCGAGTTTTGGGTTTATGTTTAGGATCTAGAAAATGAAACTCTCTCAGGTTAAATCGTTTGTAGCAGTAGCCAGATACGGTAAATTTAGTCAAGCAGCGATAGAATTAAATCTAACTCAGCCTACTGTAAGTCATGCGATCGCAACATTAGAAGATGACTTGGGAGTACAACTGCTATTTAGGAGTAAAAAAGGTGTCACCCTTACCCCCGCAGGAGAAAGTATTTTAGTCCACTGCGATCGCTTATTGCAGTCAATGGAAGACATTAAGCAAGCGGCCAATCGTTTTAAAAGCTTAGATGTAGGCAAAGTTAATGTATCGGCATTTCGTGGTGCAGCAGCACAGCTATTGCCCAAAATTAGAGCCGAGTTTAAGACAAAGTATCCTCAGATTGAAATTAAAATTACCGAAGAAAAAGACTGTCCTCAAGTAGAGCAAATGGTTTATGAAGGTAAGGCAGATATTGGTTTTACCATCCTACCTACTACTAAAGATCTCGACACGATTGAGGTATTACGAGATAACTATATTGTGCTATTACCACCTAATATAGATTTATTTATTTCTAATAGCTCAATTACTTGGCAACAACTACTATCTCTGCCTATAATTTCTTATCCCAATCAAAATACCTGCTTTAAACAAATTCAAAATTATTTTGCTGAAGCAGAACATCATTTCCAACCAGCCGAACAAGTAAGGGAAAGCGATACTATCGTTAATTTAGTTGCAGCAGGATCGGGGGCTGCTATTTTACCTCAATTGTCAGTATTTCACGTCCCTGATGGAGTAACTGCCTGTCAGTTGCCCAAACCCCTACAGCGTATAGTAGTAGCTGCAACTCCTAAAGATAAAGATTTATCCCATGCAGTCTGGGCGTTCATTGATTTTTTAAAACAGACCTATGATTAATGATTAATGATTACTGATTACTGATTACTGATTACTGATTATGTAAGCAGCTTTTAGTTATAGGTTATAGGTACGTTACGCGAAGCGTAACAAGCGCAGTATGACAGCACATATGCGCTATTGTCTGCAAAGCAGACTGGAGAAGCTTTGCTTCTCGTCTTCGGCGAAGCCGTGTGGTTATAGGTTATAGGTTAAAAAAGTTATACCTTAGTTTCTTCCAAAATTAACTTAGAACGCTTGACATCTTCTGGTATCGAAACAGGATAGTCTCCTGTGAAGCAGGCAGAACAAAAATGATTGGTATTTTCTTGAGTTGCTTCTAGCATACCTCCCCAGGTCAAATAAGCTAGTGTATCTACGCCGATTCTCTTTTCAATTTCTTTAACTGACTTGGTTGCGGCAATCAACTGATCTTGATTATCGGTATCGATACCATAAAAACAAGGATGGGTCACAGGAGGAGAAGAAATTCTCATGTGTACTTCTGTTGCACCAGCATCGCGCAAAGTTTTAACAATTTTCTTGCTAGTTGTTCCCCGCACAATAGAGTCATCAACAATGATAATTCGTTTACCCTGCAAAGCATCTTTAAGAGTATTCAACTTCATGCGGATACCAGCTTCGCGCATACTTTGAGTTGGCTGAATAAAAGTACGTCCTACATAGCGATTTTTAATCAATCCTTCACCATAAGAAAGACCAGATTCGCGAGAAAAACCAATTGCCGCAGGAATACCAGAATCAGGAACACCTATAACCAAATCAGCATCAACGAAAGATTCCCTAGCCAACTGTCTCCCTAGGCGTATGCGATAGCTATATAAAGTTTCTTCATGCATGACGCTATCAGGACGAGCAAAATAAATCATTTCAAAGACACAAAGCTTTTTCTCTGCTTGGTCTGCCCAGTTAACCGAAGTTATCCCAGAATCGTCTATCCAAACTAGTTCCCCTGGATTAACATCCCTCACATACTCTGCACCAATAATGTCTAGACCACAGGTTTCTGAAGACAAAACATAACGATCGCAAGGTCTACTCGAAGGGTTATCGCCTGTTTCAGATTCTCCTGGTAAAATTCCAATTACCAAGGGACGAATACCGTTGGGATCTCTTGCACCCATTAGTCCATCTGGAGTAGCAATAGTTAAGCTGTAAGCACCCGTACACAGCTTGAAAGCACTTTTTGCACCTTCAATCCAATCCTTACCCCTGTTAACTTCATCAGTGATGGTTAGAGCGATCATTTCTGAGTCGGTGGAGGTAACAAAATTCGCTTTTCTAGCGGTCAAATGCTGCCTCAACTCCACCGCATTTACTAAGTTCCCATTATGCGCCAGAGCTAATTTACCTAGCCTAGTATCTGTAACAAATGGTTGTGCATTCTCTTTAAGGCTAGAGCCTGTAGTAGAGTAGCGAGTATGACCTACGGCAATTTCTCCTGGTAGCTGCTCTAAAATCTCTTCATTGAACACCTGGGATACTAGCCCCATGTCTTTATGACAGTAGACTTGACCCTGTTTTAAAGTAGCTATTCCTGCCGATTCTTGCCCCCGATGTTGCAGAGCATACAGACCGAAGTAAGTAAGTTTGGCTACCTCCCACGTTCTTTCTGGAGCATATACCCCAAAAACACCACAGGCTTCTTCTGGTTTATCACCACCTTGATTGTTCATCAGAAAATCCTCGGTATAATTGAGAGGCTGTTGTGGCATCATACTATTGGCTTGCTCCTACCTTGCGGTAATAACTATTTAAAACTGGTGTTAGCACTTTTGACATGTTTAGACTAACTGGTTACGCTCGGTTAAATTGTTAAATGCTTAACTAAATCTTTTAAAGCGATCGCATTTCTAGCAGACCGCAACTAGTAACTTTGCTTACAAAACTAATTTGATAGCCTTTTTTCTATTGCCTGACTCCAGGTAGCTCCTAGCTCCCCAATCTTAACATTAATTAAAGAAAGATTATCGCCAGTTAAAATATTCAAATCTGATTCTGGTTCGCCAACTGTGCCGATTTTGCTCCAGTATTGCGGCAAATTGTTTTGCAAATAGGTTTCCCAATCATTTGCTATTTCTGGCTTAACTGATACTACAATTTGACCAGCTACTTCACCGAATAATACTTCATCTAAACGTTGAGAATCAGATACGGGAATATTGATTGTAGCTCCAAAATTATTGCCAATACAAGATTCTGCGATCGCAACAGCCAGTCCTCCTTCTGCCAAATCATGTGCCGAGTGAATCCATTGTGACCTAATACCATAACGACACACTGCTTGAACATTTCTTTCCAATTCAAAATCCACTGCGGGAGGTTTTCCCCCTACGGTGTCGTGAATAGCTGCTAAATATTCCGACGCACCAAGAGTGAGTTGAGCATTACCAAGCACATAGATAATATCTCCTTCATTCGTCCTAGACTGCCCGCAGATTTTCGTAATATCAGGAACTAAGCCGACCATGCCAATTACGGGAGTAGGATAGATTGGCTGCGGATTTCCTTGGGAATCTAAAGTCTCGTTATACAGAGATACATTTCCGCCAGTTACAGGAGTAGACATTTCGCGACAGGCATCTGCCACGCCCAAACAAGCATTTGCTAGTTGCCAGTAGCCTACGGGTTTTTCTGGACTGCCAAAATTGAGGTTATCTGTCACTGCGATTGGTTCGGCTCCTACACAGCTTAGGTTTCGGGCTGCTTCAGCTACAGCAGCTTTTGCGCCTTCGTAGGGATCGAGATATACATAACGGGGGTTACAGTCCGTGGTGGCGGCAACTCCCGTAGTGCAATCTTCAGGTTTGACATTGAGGGGACGAACTCTAATTACCGCTGCGTCTGCCCCACCAGGCAATAAAACAGTGTTGTTTTGTACTTGATGGTCGTATTGGCTGTAGACCCATTTTTTAGAAGCAATGGTGGGGGTATCCAAAAGCTGAAGCAAAATTTCATTCCAGGTTTTATACACGCCCTGTACATCTATACCCTGATAATCGCATCCAGGCAAATTATCCACTGTCCATTTGGCTGCTTCCTTGGCATATGCTGGAGGCTCTTTTAATAGTTCTCGTTTGTAAATCGGTGTATCGTCTGCCAAAGCTGTAGCGGTAACTTCTGCTGCAATATTTCCCTCAAACAAAATTCTTACTACAGGTTTTTCAATTACCGAACCTGCAACTACTGCATTAAGTCCCCAACGCTGGAAAATATCAATTAATTCTTGTTCTCTACCCCCCTCAGCAACAAATAACATCCTTTCTTGAGATTCGGAGAGCAAGTACTCATAGGGAGTCATGCCTGTTTCCCTAGCGGGTATCTTATCCAAATCTAATTCAATACCAACACCGCCTTTATCTGCCATCTCAGAAGTAGAACAGGTTAAGCCCGCTGCTCCCATATCTTGGGCTGCTATTACCGCCCCTGTCTTAAAAGCCTCTAAGCAAGCTTCAACTAAAGACTTTTCTAAAAATGGATCTCCTACCTGTACCGCAGGGCGGTCGTCCATAGAATCATCGGTCAATTCTGAACTAGCAAAACTAGCTCCCCCCATGCCGTCTCTACCAGTAGTTGAACCAACATAAAGTACTGGATTACCGATACCCGATGCGCCAGATTTTACAATTTCGTCTGTTTCCATTAATCCTAATGCCATCGCATTGACCAAAGGATTTCCTGTATAAGCTTTGTCAAAATATATTTCTCCTGCTACGGTAGGTACGCCAATACAGTTGCCATAGTGACTTATACCTTCAACCACGCCTTGAAATATACGTTTTGTACGAGGGTCTTCTAAATTTCCAAAACGAAGAGAATTAAGAATGGCAATTGGACGCGCACCCATAGTAAATATATCTCTTAGAATTCCCCCCACTCCTGTAGCTGCCCCTTGAAATGGCTCGACTGCCGAAGGATGGTTATGAGATTCAATTTTAAATGCTAGTTGCAAACCGTTGCCTAGATCTACTACCCCTGCATTCTCTCCTGGCCCTACCAAAACCCTTTCTCCCGTGGTGGGAAACTGGCTTAAAAGGGGTCGAGAATTTTTATAACAACAGTGCTCTGACCACATGACACCAAACATACCCAATTCTGCTTTATTGGGATGACGACCTAATCTATTGACAATTTCTTGGTATTCTTCTGGCTTAATACCTTCAGCAGCGATTTCTTCTGTACTAAAAGGGGTGGCTCCAATCTCAGACATAAGTAACTTGCACACTAATTACACAAAACTAATTGTATCTATATCTGGGTGCGCTCAAAGATGTATTTTTCTAGAACTTGAATTATGTATCTTTGATTTTTATTGGTGCAGTGTATTTTATAGACATTTTTTTACTGGTGAATAGTTATTTTAAGTTCATTATTAGTATTGTGTAAGGTTTATAAATAGTAGAAATCTTATTTATTTATCAAACCAAGCCAAAATACTGACTAAACCAGCATTTTTCAGCTATTTAAACTCATAATTGTACATTTAATATTTTTTTAGGGAACAATAAATATATGTTCTTTGGAGGGTGATATTAATCATGAAAAATAACCAGTCAATTAATCTGGAAAATAACAATAATACTATTACTAAATCCCATCTTCATCCTCGACCCAAATATTATGATTTCTCTTATAAAAAACCCTTTCCTTCACAAAAAAATATCGACGAATTGCTAAAAGAAGGATATGTAGGAGTAGATATAAAATTAGTCAATGATAATGCTTTTGCTGCTGTAGCTTATAAATTTAAAGATAAAATTAGATGGACAATTAGTAATCAACTAGAAGAACGAGTTTGGTTGATGACTAAAGATCGAGAAGCTTTGGGAAGGCTATCAGATTTCATGCTAGAAAAATTTAGCTGGTGTCCGATGATTTATCGCACAAAGCCTCAAGAAAAATTTATTTTTACGCCAAAAAACAATACAGAACAAGCTGCTATAGAGGCAACAATTTCGGGAGAATATGGTTGGCAAGGATCGTTATATTCTTTAGAATTATGTGAATATAATGAGAATGAAGCGGGATTTATTTTTGCCACCAAACCCTTAGATTCACATCAACAAGAATGGCTATTAGTAAAGCTTAACTTTAGAGACTACACGGGTTCTTGGAGTCATCATGATAGCTCCATAGAGCATGTTTATTATATTTGGAAAGAAAACATACAGTTGTCAGAACCAAATTATAATCCTACTTCTGATGAAATATTAGATGCGATCAAAGAATAAAAAGTATAAGGATTCAATATATAAAAATTAAAATAATCAATAATATTATTCAATATTTTAAAATACTTTGTGATAAACAAATCACTTAAGAAAATCAAAATATAATTTCTATAACTCCATAATTAATAAGTGATAAGTTGCAAATATTAACCTGTATTACGCATACCCGCAGCGATACCGTTGATAGTCAACATAGCTCCTCGTAATAACTCTTCTTTACTAAAGCGAAAGTGAAGTACTTGAGACTTATTGTGTTGGCGCAAACGTTTAATCAAAGCCACCTGCAAGAAACCCAAAGGAACTATGGTTCCATTCCTTAACTGTACAGATCTTTGTAGCTCAGGGTCTCCATCTAAAAGTTTGTTTTGACCGTTGATTTTGAGAATTAATTCCTTGGTTAAATAATACTCTTGAGAAATTTGAGAAAATAGCTTTTGGAAACGTTCTAAATCTTCTGGTTGAGATAGCTCATTAACATAATGTTCGGCTATTTGTAGATCGACTTTAGCCAGGGTCATTTCCACTTTAGAAATGACAACTCTAAAAAACGGCCACTTGACATAAAAATATTGCAGTAAATTTAAATTTTTCTCAGGCTCTTGCTCTAAAAACCCCTGTAGTGCCGAACCAACACCATACCAAGCGGGTAAGAGGAAACGACTTTGCGTCCAGCTAAATACCCAAGGAATCGCTCGCAAACTGCTCATGTCTTTCTTTTTCCCCGCTGCACCCTTTCCAGGACGTTTGGAGGGGCGAGAACCTATTTGCAGTTGACTAATAACATCGACTGGAGTTACCGAATGAAAGAAATCAACAAAGTCTGGCTGCTCGTAAATTAGAGCCTTATATACCATACGCGATCGCGCTGATAATTCTTCCATGATTTGATTCCAAGGCTCAACGCGATCAAATCCACTACCTAGCAAACTAGACTGAATTACAGCCGTAGTCATAGTTTCTAAATGATACAGAGCCAATTCAGGTAAGGAGTATTTAGACGCTAAAACTTCTCCCTGCTCGGTAATTTTGATTCTGCCTTTAATTGTATCTGTTGGCTGGGCTAAAATCGCCGAGTATGCAGGACCTCCACCACGACCAACTGAACCACCGCGACCATGGAAAATACGCAAAGATATGCCAAATTCTGATGCCACCTTTTGTAATGCTCGTTGAGCCTTGTGGATCTCCCAGTTACTGCTCAAGAAGCCTGAGTCTTTGTTACTATCGGAGTAACCTAACATAACTTCTTGAAGATCGCTAGGTTTTAGCGGCAGAGAACTATCATCTACTAGGGCATTTTTATCTTGATTTGCCGATACATAACGATATCCTCCTGCTAAAGCTGCACGATAAAGAGGAAGTTCAAACAGCTCTTTCATGACTGCTGGAGCGCGTTTGAGATCTTCTACCGTTTCAAATAAAGGCACTATTCTAACGGTAGTTTGACATGATGCGGGGTCGTATAGTCCTGCTTCTTGAGAGAGCAATAAAACTTCCAACACATCACTGACAAAATTAGTCATGCTGATAATGTATGTCTGGCAGATACCCTGCCCAAATTCTTGCTGTAACAAACGCAACATCCTGAAAGTTTCAATCGTTTCGCAAGCCGTTTCTGAAAAAGGCATTTCCGCAGGAATGAGGGGTCTGCGAGTTTTCTATTCTTGAATTAGCCAGGCTGTTTTTTCTTCCTCTGTTAATTCGTCGTAGGGCTTGGGTAAAACTTGTAAGTAAGCAGTAATTTCGGCGATCGCATCGCTATGACGAGAAGAGTCTTGACGAAAATCTAGCTCTACCAAAGTAAAGCCATATACTTCTGCCTGACAAATCAAGTTGTCTAATTCTCGACAGTGCAGGCTAGTAGCAGCCAAACTACTCTGCATAAGCTTCAGTTCGGCAATAAATTCTGCTCCCGAAGCATAAATATTGTCAGTATTAATTTCTGATATTGCTTGTCTCCCAGCAACTGAGGATAAGGCATGATTGCGCTCTAGAGTATTTTCTAACCGTTGAGCAATATAAGCTAATTTGAGCCTATAAGGCTCTTGACGATAGCGAATCGCCAGTTGCTCATAGATTCCTGGCATTTGTTGCTGATCCTGCTCTAAAGAATCTAATAGCTCTTGTCGCACATCGCTCCAATGCAAGGAAAGACTCAGTAATTCCCGCAGTTGATCGATGGATTTGAGATATTTTTCAATGACAATACTTCTTTGATAGCAGGCAGTTTCCCAGGTTACTTGAGGCGTTACAAAAGGGTTGCCATCGCGATCTGAACCAACCCAAGAACCAAAGTAGCAAAAGTTATGAGTAGGTGCTACTAAACCAGGGAAAGAGGCATTTAAAGACTGTTTTAAACGGGTAGCTAGTTGAGGAATAACATCAAACAATACTTCTTGAAAATAGTGAAGTGAATAATCTACTTCATCTAATACTTTGGGTTTAAACTGATGTAGCTCGTCGGTACGCCACCAAAGTCTAATTTCTTCGGTTAGCTGGCTTGTCGCCTCATTAGCCTCCCAAGATTCAGGAAGACCAATTTCTCGCATCACTTCTTCTGCTTGGTCTAGCTGTTCCAAAATGTGGGAGATACGACGCTGTTTTTTTCTAATTGTATGGCGTACTATCTCTGTGGGGTGGGCTGTGATTACTAATCGGATATCTAGCTGATCCAACAGTCTTTGCAGCATCAAAGGAGGCATGTTAATCTCCTGTAGGTAAGGAAAGAGCCAATGGAATAAACCCGCTTTGTTATCGCTAGAAATACTGGGTTCTATCCAATTTCCTTCTAACTGCTCTAGTTGAGGATTTATTGCTTTTCCTTGATCCGCCCTGATTAGAGAACTAGCTCCATTTTTAGTAGCAGGTGGCGAAACAGGGGCAATATTGGTGACGCGACGAGAAAGTTTTTGCTCTCTGCTTTCGTAATGTTGTTCGACTATATTAGTCAATTGGAAATAAAGAGCAAATGCTCTGGCTACTTGAATAGCATCATTGAGATTTAACTCTTCAATTAATTTGGGGACGGTCGACTGAGGAAAAGAATCCGTTACTTGCCCTTCAGCAGAAGAAAGAGAACGCATTTTTTGCAGTAAATCTAGCATTTCCTGACCACATTCAGAACGCAGTACAGACTCCCATAAATCTTCTACTAATTTTTGTCTATGGCGCAATAATAAGTAAGAAGCAGCGACCACGCTGCTATCTTCTTTATTCGCAACCGAAGATGGAACAACCGAATTCATAAAAACCTCTGCGTGGCGTGTGTGTGTCTTAAATAATCCAATAAAATTTGTTTATTTGAAGTATATAGTATTTACCAGACTCGAAAAATACTGTCTAATAAACAGCTCCTCAAACTTTTTTGATTGCTGTAATTAAAATCAATGTACTACTTATTGGTCAAAGCCAAAGACATATTTTTGATTGATTTAGCTTCAATTGAAACTACTTATGTTCAAAGTTGGAGAAATTGAGAATTGGCAGACGTTCTGCTCGGAAAATCTCTTCACTAGTTTTGCCTAGCTCGGTCATAAATTCTGTCAATAGATATACAGCCAAAAGAGTCACAATAAAGGGACTAGTAGCAAAACTTAATCCCATGAAAGACAAGAAGCAAGATGTATTGTTAGATTTCATGATGTGGTGTTATTTTTTATTACTATCTTATTGTATGAATGGGGTACATGGAACAAAGCTAAATTATTTTAGCAAAAAGCTACTAGCCATTTTGGGTTGCGATGGTAATATCAATCGATATATGTTGTAAAAGTTTGTTGATATTCGAGAAACTTGAGGAATCATGAAACAAGCAATTATTCAGGTTGATTCTTTTACCAATCAGCCCTTCAAAGGGAATCCTGCTGCTGTCTGTGTTCTAGAATTAGAGCAAAGCGATCGCTGGATGCAGTCCGTTGCTAGTGAAATGAATCTTTCAGAAACGGCATTTTTAGTCAAACAAGGTCAGAGCTATAGTCTGCGATGGTTTACTCCCACCACCGAAGTTCCTTTGTGTGGTCATGCTACTCTAGCCAGTGCCCATGTGCTGTGGACAGAAGGCTATGCTTCTACAGGACAAGGTATTGACTTTCAAACAAAAAGTGGCACATTGACCGCTAAATATAAAGATGACTGGATCGAACTAGATTTTCCTGCTAACCGATCCCAAGATATTCCTCCCATTACAAAGTTACAGGATGCTTTGGGGGTACGTATCAAAACTTTTGCTTATAATTCTTTGGGTTATCTAGTTGAAATAAGCTCTGCCGAACAAGTAGAAAGACTTAAGCCAAATTTTTCTTTGCTGAGTCAGTTGCCTATTTCCAAAGTAATAGTTACCAGTTTAGCGGGCGAAAATTCTCAGTATGACTTTGATTCCAGATTTTTTGCTCCTGGTTTGGGAATCGATGAAGATCCTGTGACTGGTGCAGCCCACTGCTGTCTTGCTCCCTATTGGCGCGATCGTTTACACCAAGATGATTTTGTTGCTTATCAATCTTCTAGCCGTGGCGGAGAAATTAAAGTTCATTATGACGGAGGCGATCGCGTTTTGCTCCAGGGTCAAGCAGTAACTGTTATGCGAGGAGAACTTTTGTAATTGGCAGTTAGTAATTGTTAGCTGAGTCAAACAAGCAATCTTGATTAACTGTCTTTAAATTGCTCTTTTAAAGCTGCCAAAGAAGACCAACGGGAATCTATATTATTTTCTTCTTTGTGAGGTGCTTCTGCTGCTCCTGAGCAATTTTCTCCACATACTTTTCTTAGGGGCAAAGCCAGGGACAGTTGTTCAAACAGCCAGGCTTCTGGATCGAAGTGACCATTGGGAGGTAAAGTTTCTGAGAGATCCTCAAAAGAAACTTCTCTTTCTGTGGGAATATCTTCAATATTCTCTAACTCAGATTCTAACCAAATTAATTCTGAAGCATCTATTGCTAAACGATGATTGTAATGCTGCAAACAGCGATCGCAAGTTAAGGTAGTGATTGTTTCAGCCTGAGATATTACTTCTAAAAAATTACCCCCATGACGCACTGCAATTTTTCCTTTTACAGGGGTAAGAGTATCTAAGTTCGCGATCTGATCTTGAACAATAATCTCTGCTCTGCGATTTGGTGCTTTGAGCAGATGAGGAATATATATCGCTTCCATCTTCTATTTATTTTTGATATTCTTCTGGCAAATAGCTTCTATATTTATTGTAGAAGCCATTTGCCGACTAACTAATCTTCTTCTGAATTCACAGATAGAGAGAGGAGAAAGCTTACTTTATGCTTCAGATGATTGCAGCTGAACTATGAGCCTTCTATCAGGTTCTTGACCGCGACTTTCGCTTTTCAAACCATCAAGGTTTTGTAGTAAAGAGTGTATTTGTTTTCTTTCAGCTGAAGATAGACCTAAAATCTCTGTTTCTTCTCCAGTGCTTTTGACTTTTTCAACAGCTTCCTTTGTTAAAGCAGCTAGCTCGTGGTTGCGCTGAACCCGATATCCATCCAATTCAATCACAAAAGAGTTTTGAGACTCTGGATCTGCATTCAAATTGAGAATGGTATTTGCTAAATATTGAATAGCGTCTATACCTGCACCTTTACTACCGACAAACTGCTTTTTTTGTTCTGGAGTAAGCTTACTACCATCTATATTTAACCAGATAGAGTCTAAATCAGTATTTACTGTTTCAAACCCTTCTGTATTAACCTTAGCGGTTAGATTCATTAAAGCTAAAAGCCGATCTAACCACTCTTTTCCCAAACTTAGTTGACTATCCACAATGGTTTTTGATTACTAACCTGAAGTTTTTTCTTTCTTTTTGGAACGCTTGCGCTCAAAAGGTAGAGCTTCCCTTGAAGCCGCTGCTTCTGCTTTTTCTTGTTCGTCTAAAATTTTCTGAATATTCTCTGGTAAAGGTTCGCGCATTAAAAACCAAGTTTGACCAGTTTGGAAGAAGTTGGCTACCACAATATACATCAGTACACCAGCAGGCAGAGGGAAGAATAAAAACATCCCACTAAACAGTAATGGAGTAATTTTGTTAATTGCTTGTTGCTGATCTGCTCCTGCACTAGCGTTTTGCGCGCCACTCATTTGCTGGTTGACATAGATACCTACACCAAACATCAACACCATTGCCAAGATATCAAAGTTAATATTACCGTTTTCATCAGTAACACCGACTCGACCTAGTTTTTCAATAAATAAGAATCCAGTATTAGCTGCAATTCCAGGAACGGTTACTTGAATTGTTGCGTCCCCAGGCTCTAGAGCTGTAATTGTGCCATCATCATAAATTCTGACTCTTTCTGAACCTTTGGAAACTTCTAAGGTTGGCTCGATATCACTTTCTGGATACTCACTAAGCAGAGTTTTTAGAGATTTGCCATCTGGGGTTTGAAATTCTACCTTCGTGCTTTCTCCCACGGCAATCTTACTTCCGCCAGGTAAGATTGCTGCTAGTTTTTCGTGAATACCATCTTCTATATAAATATTCTTGGGCTTGGTAGCAAAAGGCTGAGGGGCAATTCTTTCTATCTGTTCTTGAGGCAAAATTTGGACATTGACATCATAAGGAGTGTTGGTAAACGGCGATCCTCTCAAAGTTGCGAATAGGGCAAACAGAATAGGCATTTGTAATAACAGAGGCAAACAACCTGCTAAGGGGTTGCCAAACTCTTGCATTACTTTGGCTTGTTCTTCTCGCTGCTTTTCTGGGTCGTTTTTATACTTTTGTTTTATTTGCTCTTGTTTCTCCTTCATCAAAGGTTGGACAATTTTCATCTTACGCATGTTGCGAATTTGCCCCGCACTGAGAGGGACAACTGCTAAACGAATTACAATTGTCAAAGCGATAATTGCAAAACCATAACTCGGCACAAGTCCATAGAAAAAATCTAGGATTGGGAGCATGATGTTGTTTGAAAGAAAGCCGATACCAAAATCCATTTTTTAATCTGTCCAGCCTTTACGGGTTAACTTATTATTCTTCGATCCAGTTTAGCCGATCGCCTTTGGAGGAAAACCGATCTAAACTGTATTTGGGTCTTAATTTAAATTAATTATTAATCAATTTACTCGAATAGCTTCAAGGGGTCTGCCTGTTTTATCTGCTGCTCTTTCAGAGATATAATCATATATTTCTCTAAATTGAGGCACAGCGCGCATTTCTAAACGGCTTTTGTCTCTAAGGGTAATTACAAGATCTCCCCACAAGCCGACACCTCTAGGAACTTTGACAATTTTGATTACTTCAGAATAAATAATATCTGTACGCTGTCTGCCCTGCCAACCACCAATTACAGATATTCTACGATTTGTAATCCGATAGCGCAGCCACAAGGCTCTAACGATCGCACCAACTGTTAAAGGGATACAGATTACTGTAAACGCTAATAATATATTAAAAATTAAATCCCCTACGTGAGGACCACCTTCGTAATAAACCTCTTCTTTAATGCCCATTGATTATTTTTGCTTTTTTTAATAACTCTTCTAATTCTCGCAAAAAATGTTCATATTTGCATTCAATTGCTTTTGGTTTAATTACAATTACCACTTTCCAACCAGGGTCAACCGCCTTTAATTTGGTTCTAATTACCCCTTGGATTTGCCTTTTGATCCGATTGCGAATCACTGCTTTTTTGCTGACTTTTTTGCTAATAGATATTCCAAATGTAGTCGAACAGCTAGCAAGTCCATCTCTATCGGCTTGAAGCGCAATCAAAGTCAAATGAGGACTGTAACGACGGATGCCCCCCTCGTATACAGCCCTGTAGTCTTGTCTTTTTTTTAGCCGATGGGCTTTTGGTAAACCCACACTCCCTATACAGATATGCGATGACGACCTTTTTTGCGACGAGCAGTAATTACTCTTCTGCCATTGGTGGTGCGCATGCGGGCGCGAAAGCCAGATTTTCTTTTTTGCTTGCGGTTTGTTCCGCCCAAGGTACGTTGAGTCACTGTTTATATCCTCGATTAATTTAAACTAAGTTACTTGACAAAAAGCCACAATCTCTAATTCTACTAGTTTGGCTAATTACAGGCAAGCAGAAAACAGAGAACAGCTCTACTCTTTTACCCATCGCGACAAATCAATAATGTAGATATATGAAGATAGCATCTATGGATCGATGCTTAATACCCAAGCTCCTACCCTTTCTGGTACAGGGGTGTTGATAGCAGGAACAACTTGAGCATAGAAATAATAAGTTCCCACATCAGGGTTTCTGGTGTTGGACAAGACAATTTCTACTTTTTTTGCTTCTGTTAGAGGTTGTGCTAAATCAATTTGAATAAATCTATTTTCTTCATCCCAAACCACATTTTTTAACTCTAAAGATTTTTTCTTGTCTCTATCTGGTCTAACTTCTATTTTGTCGGTGTCAAACTTACCGTCAAAATAATCTGGGTAGGAAATTATAAATTGAGTGGCACCATTTTGTAGTTTCTTTTTGGGGATTCTAAGACGATAGCGATCACGCTGCTTGGCAGTCCCGCCAAAATCTAAGTAGTAACTCAAAATGTCAACATCTTTATTGCCAAAGATTACCAACCCTGGTGTTCCTTGGGCAATGGCAATAGTATGAATTCCTCCGATAGCACAGGTAGCTAGGGCAACACTAGTCAATAGTGGTTTGAAAAATGACCTATTAATAAACATAAGGTATTTGAACTAAAGAATTAATCGTTAACTGGCTCGTCACAGCAGTTGAAATCATTATTTAGGTGCTGTGACGAATTAGGATTGCTCGGGTTTACTCAAAAGTAAACTTTAAAACAAAATAACAGATCCTTAGACGCAAATAGAATTAGAAAGAGCCACTTATTTTATAGGTTCAACAAGCAGCACAAAACAAAATCTGATTTAAAATTTAAAACCCAACTTACCATTTACTCCTCTGACAGAATGATATCCGCCACCAATCATCAAAAGTTTTCCTGCACTAATATGAATACCCCCTGAATAGGCAATTGTTGTATCTCCAGTGTAGTAGCCAATTCCTACATAAGGGGAAACTACTGGTAAAGGAACAAAAGTAAGAAAATCAGCTCCTGTTGCACCTTCTTTTCCTGTACCTACTTCTAAGGCAGTACCCGCAAATCTAAGACCTGCACCATAGCTAACTAAGCCATCTATAGAACCAACTGTCCCCCAAACTTCAGGTAAAATTTGACTGGAGGCGGGGGCGACCCCCATTGTTGAGACACAAGCAGTGGCAATGGTAGTAACGATCGCTGGCTTGGATAGGTGACGAAAACGACTCAGCATATTTTATACACTCCAACACTAAATAAATAGACAACTAATCTAGGATAATTCATTCAAACAATGAACATTCGTATTGGCAATGGCTACGACATTCACCAATTAGTAACGGGTAGACCGCTAATTTTGGGAGGAATCGAAGTTCCTCACTCTTCTGGGTTACTGGGACACAGCGATGCTGATGTATTAATTCATGCCATTATGGATGCTCTATTAGGAGCATTGGGAATGGGAGATATTGGACACTATTTTCCCCCCAGCGATCCAAAATGGAAAGGGGCAGATAGCAAAATACTGATGGAACAAGTGGCGGCAATAATTCAGTCTGCGGGGTGGAAGATTGGCAACATAGACTCTACTGTAGTTGCCGAACAGCCCAAGCTAAAACCTCATCTTAAACCAATGCGGAATGCGATCGCCAAAATCTTGCAGATTGAGATTGAGCAAATAAGTATTAAAGCTACTACGAATGAGAAGTTAGGCCCCGTAGGCAGAGAGGAAGGAATTTGTGCTTATGCAGTAGTTTTACTAATCAAAGATTAATTAATTATGCAATTGATAAAAAACTACGGCTAGTGTGTCATTCTAGCCAAAGTAAGTTAAGTTAAGATAGCAAAAATCGAGACTGGGCATACAAACAAGGCACAGTCTAGCAAAAACAGGTCCAAAGTTACTAAGCAAAATTTTATTTTATTGTCATAAAAAAGATTAATTGTAAATATCTTTGTATATCGGCGTAATTTTCGTCTATCTCAACCAATATGAGTGTAGTTTTAGAAGTAGACAACCAAGTATATACAGCAGAGGATTTAATTCCTTTGTTGACTCAATATCAAATGCTACCCAAGCTAGCCCAAGAAATTTTGATTGATAAAGTGATTGCTGGGGTTGAATGTACAGAAGAAGAAAATACAGCAACCTACAGTCAATTTTGCCAGCAAAACAAGCTGACATCAGAAGAAGAGGTGGAAACCTGGCTAGAAAAGCAAGGTATGAACCGCGAGCAACTGCAAAATCTGATTACTAAAAGATTAAGGCTGGATAAATATAAAGAGGCAACCTGGAGCGATCAGGTTGATGCCCACTTTATCAAACGCAAATCTCAGCTAGATCGGGTAGTTTATTCTCTGATTCGGGTAGAAAAGCCAGAAGTAGCACAAGAATTGTATTTTCGGATTAAAGACGATGAAAATACCTTTAGTGCTTTGGCAATGGAATATTCTCAGGGAACAGAAGCGCAAACAGGGGGTCTGATAGGACCTGTAGAAATAAAAGCACACCAACCCAAACTCGCTCAGGTCCTTACTACTTGCCAGCCTGGTCAGTTAATTCCGCCAACTCGCGTAGGGGAATGGATTGTCATCGTTAGATTGGAAAACTATCTTTCGGCAAAGCTTGATGAACCAATGCGACAAAGAATGCTGGATGAATTGTTCCGTGAATGGCTTAACAAAACCACTAAACAGAAAGTATCTTTTTTAAACAGTCCAGTTACCAGTTAGCTCTACTCTACCTATGACTAATACCAACACTACCAAGATTGTCGAGCAATTTCTTTCTCTTGTTCCACAATTCAATCAACTTGCTCCTGAAGCGATTGCTGACATTGCTCCAAAACTTAAACCACTAAGATTTGGAGTGGGGAAAGTGTTGAGCATGCGGGAGATATTGCAGGGTCTGGTTGCAATTATCTCAGTAGGAGAGGTTAGGCTGCTGGGCTACGATCAGCGAACTAAGATGCCCACTACCCTAGATAAACTAAAGCCTGGGCAAATCATCGGCTGGGTTAATTTGGCTAGGGGAGTGCCTTGTGAAACTGCCATGGCAAGTACAGAAGTGGTGTGCCTAGCTCTTGACAACGAAGATTTTTTGTCTTTAATCGAGCAACACACCCAATTAGCTGCTCAGTATAAGCTTAAGCCAGCTAAAGTTGAAATCTTTGATTTATTGGGGATTCAACTAGAACAACAGGCTCAAGGAGATTGGGAACTAGCAGATTTGGCAAATCAGATGACTGAACACGCCGAAGCCTACTATTTACCTCCTGGGGAACATCAGCTAAGTTCTGAGATTGCTAGACCATTAAAAGATCCTAATTTGGTTTGGTTGGTCAGTGGCGGTGGCACAATTGATGAGTTTTCTGTGGGTAGTCGTTTAGAATTGACCAAAGATCGTCAAACTATTACGGTGAATGGCGATCGCCCTACTCGTTTGATTTCTATTCCTAATGCCTATTGGTTTGATGGTTCGGAAAAAAATACCATCATTGACGATCCTTTATTAGAAATTGATGCCACAGGAATTATCAGTTTAGATTTGGATGAAACTGATTTTGACGACAGCGAAGGATTGGGAGATCGATATACTTTCCAAGGCGAAGAAGAACAAGTTACATCTGAGAAGAAAAATTATCCTTTCTTTGCAGGAAAAACTACCCTAGATGCTGGTGTTGCTTGTTTCCAAATGCTGAGTAAGTATTTTGGTATGCCTTTCCGCAAAGAGGTAATTAAGCGAGTCCTAAAAGAGCAGTTAGAAAGGACTCCTAACCTTTCTTTGCCCTTGTGTGGTGCAGTATCAGAATTAATGGGACTTAGCCCCCAACTGATTAATATTCCCGCCCAGGCAATTACCCGCTTGGAAGGACCTTGTTTGGTAACTTGGCAAGATGGTCTGGCTCTGATTTACGAACTGACGGAAACAGAATTAGTCATAGCTGTCCCCGAACTTGGGGTAAAACGCTATAAACCCGAAGACTTTATCGAAACTTGGGGCGAAGGGGGAGAAGTCCTCTTACTCAAGAAAACAAAAGATACTCCCCAAGAGAGATTTGGTTTAAATTGGTTTTTACCCGCCCTGCAAAAATACAAGCGGGTTCTGATTGAAGTATTTGTTGCTTCCTTCTTTGTACAGCTATTCCAATTGGCAAACCCGTTGATGATTCAGGTAATTATCGATAAGGTAATTAGCCAGAATAGTCCTAGTACTCTGGGTTACTTGGTCTTCTTCCTGATTATAATCAACATCTTTGAAGCACTTTTAACCACCCTGCGGACGTATTTGTTTGTGGATACAACCAACAGGATTGATTTATCACTTGGTTCGGAGATTATCGACCATCTACTAAGATTACCTCTTCGATATTTTGAGCGGCGACCAGTGGGGGAAATTTCCACCCGTGTTAACGAGTTAGAAAAGATTAGACAGTTTTTAACAGGAACAGCTTTAACGGTAGTTTTAGACTGTATTTTCTCGGTAATATATGTGGTTGTAATGTTCGCCTACAGCCCGCTGCTAACCGCAGTGTCTTTGGCAATCATTCCTGTATTTGTTGCCTTGACTTTAATCTTTTCGCCCACAATTCGCCGACAGTTGAGGGTAAAAGCCGAACGCAATGCCGAAACTCAATCTTATTTGGTAGAGGTACTAACAGGTATTCAAACAGTTAAAGCGCAAAACATTGAATTGCGGTCGCGCTGGAAGTGGCAAGAGCGTTATGCCCGTTATATTTCCACTGGCTTTAAAACTGTAATTACCTCTACTTTAGCTAAATCAGCCAGTGACTTTCTCAATAAGCTTTCTAGAGTAATCCTGATTGGGATGGGTGCAGACTTGGTGCTTGAAGGAAAACTAACCTTGGGTCAATTGATCGCCTTTAGAATCATTGCGGGTTATGTAACTTCGCCTATTATGCGTTTGGCGACTCTATGGCAAAACTTCCAAGAAACTGCTTTATCTCTAGAACGTTTGGCAGATATTGTAGACAATCCTGAAGAAGGAGAAGCCGATCGCAATAACATTCCTATGCCAGCGATTAAAGGTAAGGTTAAATACGATAATCTTTCCTTCCGCTTTAAAACTAGTGGTCCACTTCAGTTGAAGAATGTTACTACAGAGTTTGAACCTGGTACGTTTGTGGCAATTGTGGGAGAAAGTGGCGCGGGTAAAAGCACCATGACCAAACTTCTATCTCGACTTTACGAACCAGAAGGGGGAAGAATCCTAGTTGATGGTTATGATATCAACCGCGTGGAATTGTACTCCATCCGTCGTCAAATTGGGGTTGTGCCTCAAGAAACTCTGTTGTTTGAAGGAACTATTTTAGACAACATTGCCCTAACCAATCCTGACGCAACTACAGAAGAGATTATCGCTGCGGCTCAAATTGCTGCGGCTCATGACTTTATTATGACTCTACCTAATGGCTACAACACCAGGGAAGGGGAAAGGGGTTCGGCCCTATCTGGGGGACAATGACAGCTTATTGCGATCGCCCGTACTATTCTCCAAGCTCCTGCAATGATGGTTTTGGATGAAGCAACCAGTGCTTTGGATTTTGCTACCGAGCAAGAAGTATCTCGTAACTTGAAAGAAGCTCTCAAAGGACGCACCGTATTCTTTATTACCCACCGCTTGGGTACGATCAAAAACGCCGATACCATCGTTATGATGGATGCGGGTTCGATTGTGGAAAGAGGAACTCACGAAGAATTGATGGCGTTGAAAGGGCGTTATTGTTATCTGTATCAGCAGCAGGAATCTTCTGTGTAGAAAATCAATACAAACTCAATTTATTACTTGCCAGCGGTTAAATGCGATCGCTGGCTTTTTTAGTTTATGCGACTTTGAAGAATTAAATCAGCGATTTATCTTCGAGGGAACATGTATGAGAGATTGGCGTTTATCCTACCCACTCATGATTTTCTCAGATTCAACTCAGACAAATTAATCTTGTCTTTAATCAACTCTTAGGTTTTGCTCCATGTCTTCTCAGAACGAAAAGCGATTCTATACATAACGAGATAAGTTAAATAGTTCTAAATCAAGGAGAAATAACTCATGAAACGTACATTGTTTGCTACTCTATCTGCTCTAGCTCTTTCTTTAACTGCTGCTCCTGCGTTTGCTGGTGAAACAGTTGCAGTTAATTCCCAGTCTGTTAACAACATTGTCGAAATTACTCCATTTAATTTAGTCAGCCGTAGTTACCAGGGTTCTTTTAAAGATAGAAGCATTCCTAGTTATGGCTCTTTTGTTAAAGCCGCTAATGGTGGAAGAATAACCGCCAAAGACTTAGTTAAGGTAGCAATTGCCGATGGCAGACTCTCTCCCGAAACCATCAATGATAGAGGATATTTAAGGAACGTTACTTCTCATCTAAACAGTCTGGACGAAGATTAAGATATTTCTGTTCTGACAAAACAAATAATCCACAGCATACTGACTGAAATGAAAGATTAAAGATCGAAGTGCGATCGCAATATTTCGAACAATCATTACCAAGTCACAAACTCGTATCGGAAAGCGCGATCGCCGTATCTAATTATCCTCTTTCCTTACCATCACCATCACTATGAATTCAAACCAAAAGCTGGAGATCGGTCTGGCATTAATTCGCTTGAGCACGGGAATATTTTTTTTGGTGTGGTCAATAGAAAAAATAATTTTTCCTGAAATCACGCAAAAAGTGTTTTCTCGCTTTTATTCAATTGAAATATCTCCCTCCCTTTCTTTAATGGTTGGAATATTACAAACCATAATTGTGCTAGCTTTCATGGCTGGGTTGTTGAAAATTTGGACTTATGGAGCAATCCTAGGAATGCACGCAGTCTCAACTTTTTCCACCTATAAAGAACTGTTAAATCCTTACGAACCACCCAATCATTTATTTTGGGCAGCCGTACCTGTTTTGACCGCATTAATAGCATTATTTCTATTAAGAAAAGAAGATAATTTATTGACTATCTCTAAATAGTAAAGTCACTAATTAGCTAATACAAAAGTCGTTTTTAAGGTTGTCATATATGAATATAGTCGATTTTGGGATAGTAAATCAGAGAAAAACATAGTTTCTAACAGTAATCTTTGTATTTTGTCAAGTGTGATTAAAACAATTATTTTTTTAAAATTTCTCAGATTAGGTTAAGGTGTTTTTGGTAAATTAAATTAAAGCAAACTCACAACAAATAAATAAAATTATGAAACGAATAATTTGGTTATTGTCTGCATTAACTTTAGCAATAACGCCTACATTAGTACAGGCAGAAGATGTTTTAACAGGAGGAGAATTAATCGAAACTGGTAGCTTTGTGGGACAAGACGGGCATACAGTAAGTGGAGAATTTCAAATAATCAAACAAGGAGAAATTCATTATTTAGTGCTTCAAGATAATTTTAAATTTGATGGCGCACCCGCTCCCAAAATAGGCTTTTCCCAAAACGATCAATTTAGCGAAGATACTTTATTTTCTGGTTTGAATTTTGATGAAGGAAAACAAATTTATCGTTTGCCGTTTGATTTTAATCCTACTCAATACGACGAAGTTACACTTTGGTGCGATAAATTTAATGCCAATTTAGCAGAGGCAAAATACTAGGCGTTGCTAACAAAAATTTGATTTAATCAATCATCATTAATAATAAAGTTGTGAATTGAATTAACGTATGGATGTTTTATAAAACCTATCTGCGGGCAATTGATTTTTAGCAACCGTTGGAATTAACTCTACATTAAATTCTTCTTCAAATGCCTCTTTTTTGTAGCTGAGATTCCATAATTCCAAAGAACAGCGATCGCCTACTTCCGCTGGCTGTAGCTGAAAATCAAGGGTACGATTGCTAGAATTGTAATTGCATTCGACTTTTGCCACCGCGCCTTTGTTTCTGCGGTCTAAGGCTACCGCTAGTCGTAGAATAGCACTTAGCTGTCTGACCATTAGCTGATAGTGTTTATGGGGCAGATCGTGATAGGGCTGATGTTTCTTTTTTGGCTTGCTTTTGCGATGATAGCGGGCAATATTAGCGATTAGCTCTAATTCTAATTCGGTAAAGCCAAGTAACTCGGCGTTACGGATTAAATAATATGAGTGTTTATGATGGGATGAATGGCTGATATAAACTCCGCTGTTGTGTAAAATAGCTGCTGACCATAACAGTTCTTTTTCTGCTGAACCCCAATCGTGTAAATCTCCTTGCAACTGATTGAATATGTCTAGGGCAAACTGTGCAACTCTTTCGCCATATTCCAAATCTACATGATATTTTTGGGCAATTTTTAAGACATTGCGGTGTTTAACTTCGTCTTGATAACGTAGTCGACTGCTAATTAAACCACGAGATAACATCCAATCGACATTCATTCCTTCCCGCAATGCTCGTTCGCACATCACAATAGAGTCGAGCTTTAGCATTTTCATCGCCTCTAGCAAAATTACCGCCCCTGGGACAATAATTTCGGCTCGCTTGTCAGAAATTCCTGAAACATCTAATCTCTCTTTATAGCTCATTTTAGCGAGCTTTTTGACGATTTTTTCAATATCTTTTCTGCTGACTTCATAGCCGTTTAAAGGATCGGGGACTTCTCCTAATTCATCTTTGGCGTGAATAGCGGCGATGGTTTCAATTGTCCCTGATGTGCCAATCATGCGAGGAACTTCATTTAACTGAAGATTGCGCCAAATTTCATCTACGGGACGTTCTAACATTCCTCTGACATAAGCTCGTAATACTTTTAGTTCGTTATCGCTAATGGGATCAGTGGTCACATACTCTTTGGATAAACGAACTGCACCAACCTTTGTACTGCTGAGAAAACGAGGTTCATGAATATCTGCCAAAATTACTTCTGTTGAACCACCACCAATGTCAATAATAATGTGGGGGAGATCGTGAAAATCCATTCCCGACAACACGCCAAGATAAATTCGGCGGGCTTCTTCTTGACCAGAAATAAGATTGACTACAATTCCTAATTCTGACTTAATTTGACGCAAAAAGGCTTCACCATTGGGGGCTTCTCTAGTGGCACTTGTGGCTACAGCAATAATTTGCTCTGCACCCAGACTATTGGCTAAATCTCGGCAACGTTTCAATGTATTGAGAGAACGTTGAATCGCTTCTGGGGTTAATTTCCCTGTGGTGGGATCGCGATCGCCTAAACGAACGGTATCTTTTTCTTTAGCAATTACAGTAAAAGCGGGCAAACTAGGATCTATTTTGACAATTACCATGTGGATGGAGTTAGTGCCGATATCGATCGCTGCAATAATCTGTTTATTCATGGCAACTGACTGTATTTGACTCTCTTGAGAGCAGATTTACATATAAGATTAGTTAAGAAAAGCAGCATCAAAAGATAACTTTTCTTAATTAAGATATTCAGATATTTTTATAATCCCACGAATTCTATTAAAGTTAGAGATTACTCACTCAGTTTTTAAATATTTGTAAACTTAGAGATACAAATTTCAGGATAAGTTACGTAATTTGAACATGACTCAATATCAAGCCCCAACTAGCGAACCCACGTGGCAGAAAGTAATTCGACTCTTGCGTTGGGACAAACCCGCAGGAAGATTAATCTTAATGATTCCTGCACTATGGGCAGTTTTTTTAGCTGCTAAAGGAACACCTCCCCTTCCCCTAGTGGGAGTAATAATTTTAGGTACTTTAGCTACTAGTGCCGCTGGTTGTGTGGTTAACGATCTGTGGGATAAGGATATCGATCCTCAAGTAGCCCGTACAAAAAGCCGTCCTCTAGCATCCCGCGCTCTTTCAGTAAAGGTAGGTATTGTAATTTTTGCGATCGCCTTAATTTGTGCGGCAATTTTAGCTTTTTATCTTAAGCCCCTAAGCTTTATTCTCTGCGTTGTGGCAGTACCTTTTATTGTTTTGTATCCTCTGGCAAAGCGTTTTTTTCCTGTGCCCCAGTTAGTTTTATCTTTGGCTTGGGGTTTTGCAGTGTTGATTAGTTGGACAGCGGTGACAAACGTTATTGAATCTGCAACCTGGCTACTGTGGGGTGCAACCGTAGCCTGGACAATGGGGTTTGATACGGGTTATGCTCTTAGCGATCGCGAAGACGATCTTAAGGTAGGGATTAATTCTAGTGCCATCTTTTTTGGTAAATATGCTCCCCAGGCGATCGCTATTTTCTACGCTATTACTGCTGGTTTGATGGCGTGTTTGGGCATCAAATTAGCTTTGGGTTCAGCTTTTTGGTTTACCCTGATATTAGCTATTGTCGGTTGGGGATGGCAATATACTAAATTGCGTCAGCCTAATATTCCTCGCTCAGTTTATGGCAAAGTTTTGGGACAAAATGTTTGGTTGGGCTTTATTTTGTTGGCAGGTATGATTTTGGGTTGTTTGGTTTAGCTTTTAAAAAACAAACTAAGTGGTTTATTTCTTTTTGGAGCGATTCTTACGACGTGCTTGCTTTTGGCTTTTCTTTTTGGCAGTAGGTTTTAATGTTCCCAATCCAGCAGGCTTTTTTCTTACTAGTTTAAAATCTTGAAAACAAGCCCAGTATTCCATTTCTGAAACTGTATCTTCAATAGGAGAATAGTAAGAATTGTCTTTAAGTTTGGCTAAGGCGGCATTTTTTCCCAATCCTAAATAATATTCAATATCTTTCCGATTAATAAAAAATGGATCGATTAGATCTAATTCAAAAGCTCGATCTATATGTGCTTGAAGTTCTTCAGGATAAATTTCGCCACTGTTGATAACAAGATCGCTGAGAAAGTAAGAGGAATCTTCGTTATCTAGGAATTCTTCTTGGAGATAAATTATAAAAAGGTGATCGAAATATTCAATAATCAACTCTCTAGAAATAACTCCTTGAACTATCAAAGCTATTAATGCATTTAAGCCAGCAGCCCGAACAAATTGATTTACTTTGGTATTTTCTATTAGCTGTTTTATTGGTTCAATATCACCGCAACTAACGTTCGCTAAAATTCTGCCTAAATATACTCAGTAACTAAATCTCCAGTGACATCTATTGATATGTCTCTAAGGGTAGAAAAGAATTCAATAATTATGGGATATGCTTTTGCCTCTCTAAACTATGCCAACAAAAATAAATCGTAAATAGGTAGAAAATTATCAGTCTGTTCTAATAATTCTTCTAAATTATTTTTGCATCGATCTAAATCTACTAATAATAGAGGAGCGATCGCTTCTTGTTGCTTTATTGCTTCTTCTAAAGCTTGACGAGGAAATATTCCCGTATAGTTTTTTAATTCAGCTATTATTTGAGCTAACTCCATGTCTATCAGTTTCAAATATAAATATGAATTAATTTTATAAAGAAATAGCTCAATTAAAATTACTAATGTTTATTAAATATTTCTAGAAGCTTTTAATCCTGTAGGGTTTTAATAGACTTATGAGAATATTTTAAGTCGATTGGTATTCTCACTTTTTGATGTTTTATTTTAGCAACTTGTTTTGTATCTAAAAGTTCTAAACTTTCTAACAAAGCTTTTTTAATAACAGGTGATTGGGGTTCAGACAACATCAAATAAAAATATTCAATTGATTGGGAATAATGGTCTGATGACAAACTATTGCTAATCAATAAACGAGTTAATTGTCTAATTGCGACTAAACGTTTTAAAGGCTCCTGATGACTTAAATCTTCTTACAAATTGTCTAGTTTCGTTTCTGTTTTATTATCTTTTTTTTGCCACAAAGACCAAAGCAAAACTGATAAGGTGCTTATACTAGCAAAACCTTGCAAAATCGAACCAGTTGCCAACCATTGGTTTTCTGCATCCGCCCACACAGAAGCAGCCAGATAAGTACAAAATGAACCTGCTGCACCACTGCCTACGGCTAGAATCAACTGTCGATTAGATCCAACCAAAAAACCTTGCCATCTTTGGCAGTAGCGTTGCCAATAAGAATTTTGCCACAAATAACGTAAAGACATCAAACCAATGCCGACAGAAGTAGCAAGGAACAATTTCCAGTTGTAGCACCATAATAAGGCTATCACTGCCAAGCAGCTCAACCATCCAACCATCCTGTGTAGCTGCTTATCTTTGAAAAGTAAACTTAGTATTTGTTGCGAGCTAGAGAATGCTTTGGACACTGAGATTCACCAATCTTATCTCGATATAATATACTATCAATCTTTCATTATTGGTGGTTTTAATAAATTAAGTATTGCAACGGTGGATCGTAGTTTATTCTTTTATTCCATTAATTTTAAACAACTTAATACCAATAGGATTTAGTATGGCTTACTCTGTATACCTGGAAAATCAACCTAATCGCTCAATATTGAATTCTCTAGAAACGAGAGTATATAATTTGCTAGACTAAAAAATTACGATCCAGTTCCTTAGTACTATCTGTCAGATAAAATTATGAGCCTCAACATTGTTAATTTAGTTGGTCGAGCTGGTGCCGCACCAGAAATTATTCACTTTCAATCGGGTTCGGTTTTGTGCAAGTTGCCCTTAGCAGTCAATCGTCGTAGTCGCAATAGCGATCAGCCAGACTGGTTTAACCTAGAAATGTGGGGTAAAACAGCAGAAGTAGCAGGAAACTACGTGCAGAAGGGTAAATTAATTGGTATTCAAGGATCTTTGAAGATCGAAACCTGGACTG
>ERZ1740059.141-NODE-141-length-38811-cov-6.708690_pt1 | contig 38811 bp, 32 predicted proteins | sample MGYA00581744_ERZ1740059 | MGnify/ENA primary metagenome ERZ1740059 (study PRJEB43018, sample SAMN04849738) | marine metagenome | isolation source: floating plastic debris | place: Pacific Ocean | collected 2008-08-28 | study: EMG produced TPA metagenomics assembly... | reverse complement strand
CCCCCGCCCGCCGCCGCGGGCGCCCCGCCCCCCCCCTCGCCCCCCCCGCCCCCCCCCCCCCCCCGGCTCTTTGGCCCGCCGCTCCGGCGCTGGCCGCGGCCGACACCCTGGAGCCTGGGACGTACCCGGGGCTTCCTCGCCGGCGCCTTCGACGTGGGCTTCATCTACGCCCGGCCGCGCATCCGCGCGGGCTGGGGGAGGCCGCACGACGATTGGGTGGGCATCGATGTGAACCCGATCGTCACGCCGAACTCCGCCGGAGCCTACGGAGGTATCCGGGCGCGCTACGGGTTCTTCGACCTGCGCGTGGGCACCCGCTACGGGGTCGCCAACGCGGGGAGCTACCTCAGCGCGCCCCGGCAGGGGGACGCAGACGAGTACACGACGCGCGCGTTCGCCATCCGGGATGGAACCGTCGCGAGCTATCTGTCCAACGAGGCCGAGCTCACGCTGGCGATCCCCGTCGGGCCCGGGGCCATCGTCAGCGAGACGTCCGTCACCTACGTGAGCCGCGTGCCCTCGGAGGACATCGACGACGACGGCGACGGGGAGCCCGATCGCTTTGGCGTCGACCGTCGGGTGTACGAGAGCACGCTGAAGATCATCGTCGATCCCCCCTGGGTCTGGCGGACGCGCGTGGGCTATGCCTTCCGCTTCGGCCCCGCCAAGTCGCTGGCCCTGGGGCTCGTGGGCGAGCTCGTCGGGAACCCGGACCGGGATCTCGTCGTGCTGCGCGCGGGCGCGACCTTTCGCGCGAACATCAACGCTCGCCTCCAGCTCCGCATGGCCTACATCCCGCCGGCCGTGGCCCGAGACAACCTCGGTCGCCGAGGCGGCGATTTCGGCCTGCTGAGCCTTCGCTACCGCTGGGCCACGGGCGCCGGCAACCTCAACCGCCGCGAGTTCTTCCGCCCGACCCCCGTGGACCTGCGCGACGCCGACGCGATCTCGGCCGCCGCGTTCTGACGCGCGCCGAGGCGCGCGTCAGCGGTAGGGACCGACCTGACGCTCCGCGCCCAGGTGGCCGGCGAGCGCGTCCACCAGCGCGCCGGCGCGACGTGGAAGCTCCGCCGTGGGGGCCTCGGGGACCAGGTCGAGGCCCGCCTCCCAGCCGTCGGTGATGGCGAAGCCTGCGAGGCCGACCGCCAGGAGCGAGTTGAGCAGCGCCTCGCCCTGCGTCGGGTCCACCCCGCGCAGCCGATGCGCCCGAAGCCAGCGCGTCGAGGCCGCGGGAGCGAGCGTTCGCGGGAGGCCCCGCGCGGGGCCGGAGGCGGGGCCGAGGTCCAGCGGGCGCCCCAGCGGGGGGTAGCGCAGCTGGATTCCTCGGCCGGAAGCCCAGGCACGCACCTCGCCCCGCGCCGCGAGGAGCGGCGGCGCCGTCCAGGGCGGCGGCGTTCCCAGCACGGGGATGTCCGCCACCGCCGCGAGCGCGCGCGGCGCTCCCTCGACCTCCAGGCGCAGGGTCAGGCGCCAGCGCACCTCGGGCGCGCGCGCTCGACTCGGCGGCCCCTGACGCGCGACGGGCAGATAGAGCCGGCGCTGCGGCAGCCGCAGGTGCTCCTCGCTCAGGTGCTCGGCCCACTGCAGGCGCTCGATGCCCGCTTCGATGCAGGAGAGCGTGGCCGCGAAGCTCCGGTAGCGGCCGAGGGCCGCGTTGTGAAGCCGGAGCTCTACCGTGAGCACGCCGCCGAGGTGCGCCACGCCATCCGGCAGCCGTGCGCGAAAGCCGAAGCGGCGACCGTCCATGCGCTCCGCGGTCAGCACGCGGGCTTCGCGTGGGCTGACGTCTTCCAAGGCTTCGACGTGGACGGGACGCACGAGCGGCTCGCGCCGCGGCGCCTGGAGCAAGAGGGCATAGCGAAGCCAGCCGGCGAGGCCCTCGTGACTCGGGAGGACCTCGCGGGGCAGCACGAGGGAGAGCGCGTGGTGGCCGTCCGCCAGCGCATCGCGCGCGATCTGCCGCTCGAGCACCAGGTCGCGTTGGGCCTGGGCGTCACCGAGCAGGCGCCGGCTTCGCGTGAGGCGGAGCGTCAGCGGGCGGGGCACACCGCCGCGCGGGTCGAGCTCGAGGCTGACGCGAAAGGGCGAACCGGGGCGAATCCGCGCCGGCCCGTGGAGGCGGAGCCGTCGCACCTGGAAAGGCTAGCCACGCCTCGGGCGCCATGCCCGGAGCTTCGGTCGAAGGCGGCGTAGTTTCCGTTCGATGCCTTCCGGCGGGGAGGCCACTCGACGCCTCGGACGAAGCATCGACGCGATCCCCCGCGACGTCGCTGCCTCGTGCCCCGACGCTAGGCCAGGAGCGCAGGCGCCGCCGGCTTGCCTCGGAGCGCGAGCGTGGCCGCGGCGAGCTGCGCGCGCGCGTCCTCCTCGACGACGTCGCCGTGGGCCATGACGAGGCGCTCGAAGGGAAGCGCGAGGATCGCGTCGAGGCTGGCAGCCGCCGCCGGCCGGTCCTTGGTCAGCCAGCGAAGGAGCCCGCTCACCGCCACGCGGCCATAGGCACGCGAGACGTATTTCAGGATGAAGCGCGTCAGCCCCGTGTGCGCCCGGTGCATGTTGAAGACCAGGTCCGTGACCACGAGCGTTCCGCTCGGGCGGTGGAAGAGGGCGTGCTCCTCGAGCTTCGGCATGCCCGCCACGCGGTGCACCTCGACGCCGGGTAGCGACGAGGGATCACCATCGATGGTCAGCCCCGGCCGCTTCGACCGAAGGCCCGGTGGCGCGAGGACCTTCGCCTCGGGCCAGCGCGCCGTCGCCGCCTCGAGGAAGAGGTGATGGAAGAGGTTCGGGGCCACCAGGAAGGTCACGGCGCCAAGCGCGTCGATGCGCGCCGCGGTCTCGTCGTCGAAGCCCAGCGGCGAGACGAGCGCGAGGCCCTCGCCGGTATCGACGAGCGTCGAGCGCACCGGGAAGTGGATCCCCGGCGAAAGGCGGAGGCGTCCCTCGACGTGCCAGACGCCGGGGGCCAGCGGCGAGGGGCCGCGAAGATCGGGAGTGACGTCGGTCATGCATCTAATAAAGAGTCCTTAATCATTTTAGTCAAGCGCTCTTTATCAACTTCCTCGCAACGCCTAGCCTGCGGTCATGACCCCTGGGTTCGAAGACGAGCTTCGCGCGGCCAAGGACGGCAGCTTGCTGCAGCGCCTCTTTCGCTGCGCGCGTTTGCTCAACGAGCACGCGCTCCGGACGCTCCCCGTCGCGGCGGGCCCGACGCCACGCCCGGCGCACATGGCGCTCTTCCCGCACATCGACCTCGCGGGCACCCGGCCATCGGAGCTGGCGGAGAAGCTCGGCATCTCGAGGCAGGCCGTGGCGCAGCTCGTCGGCGACCTCGAAGCCATGGGCATGGTCGAGCGCCGGCCGGACCCCGACGACGGCCGGGCACGTCGCGTGGCGTTCACGACGGCCGGGCGCCGCGGCATGCTCGAGGGCCTCGTCCATCTGGCGACCATCGAAGCCGAGGTCGCTGCGGAGCTCGACGCCGCCACCATGGCCAAGCTCAAGGAGGCCATCCCCGCCCTCGAAGCCGTCGCCGAAGCCCTCGCCGCCCGCTCCACCCGAGGGGACGGACCGTACTAACGAAACCAACGCCCCGCGTTTTCGCAGTCTTTCCGGGCAGCCGCGCGTACGACGCATCCCGCTCACGGAACGACGGGCCGAGTCTCTTGTCGGGCGACGCGGACTCGGCTAGTAAATGAACGCTCATTCACCGCGTCCGCCGGGTTGGAGCGCGGTGCCGGGGATCCCATGACGACTACGCCCTACTCGACGCCCTACGCGGAGGAGCACGACCTCTTCCGAAAGACCGTTCGCGACTTCGCCGAGAAGGAGCTCGCGCCGCACGTGGACGAATGGGAGGAGGCGAAGATCTTCCCCCGCTCGGTCTTCGAGCGCGCCGGCGAGCTCGGGATCCTCGGCGCGCACTACTCCGAGGACGTCGGCGGCGCGGGCGGCGACTTCTGGTTCGCCGTCGTGGCGAGCGAGGAGCTGCCCCGCTGCAACGCCGCCGGCGTGACCATGGGTCTGCTGGTGCAGGCCGCCATGGCCACCCCGGCCATCGCCGACCTCGCGACCGACGAGCAGAAGAAGGAGTTCCTGGAGCCGGCCATCCGCGGCGAGAAGATCGCGGCGCTCGGCGTGAGCGAGCCGGGCGCCGGCTCGGACGTCGCAGGCCTCCGGACCACGGCGATCGTGGACGGCGACGACTACGTCATCAACGGCTCGAAGACGTACATCACCAACGGCACGCAGGCAGACTTCGTCACGCTGATGGTGAAGACGAACCCCGACGCTGGGCACAACGGCATCTCCATCCTGCTCTGCCCGACCGACGTGAAGGGCTTCGCCGTCTCCAAGAAGCTCGAGAAGCTCGGCAACTGGTCGAGCGACACCGCGGAGCTCTTCTTCGAGGACGTCCGCATCCCGCGGCGCTACCTCCTCGGGAAGGAAGGCATGGGCTTCATGTACCTCATGCAGAACTTCCAGTCGGAGCGCGTCGTCGGCTGCACCTCGGGCCTCGCCGGCGCCAAGATGGCCCTCGACCGCAGCGTCCAGTGGGGCCGCGAGCGCCAGGCCTTCGGCAAGCCGCTCATCAAGCGCGAGTACTGGCAGCAGAAGCTCGTCGACCTCTACGCCAAGTACGAGGCCGCGCACGCCCTCACCTACCGAGCCGCCGAGGCCTACAACAACGAGAAGCACGTCAAGAAGTCGCCCATCTCGATGGAGACCACGCGACTGATCTCCATGGCCAAGGCCTACGTCGGCGACGTGACGGGCGAGATCATGGACGAATGCCTCCAGTTCCACGGCGGCATGGGCTACCTCGAAGAGCTCTGGGTCGCGCGGGCCTGGCGCGACGCGCGCCTGCTGCGTATCGGCGGCGGCACCACCGAGGTCATGCGCTACGCCACCGCCCGCATCATGGGCTTCTGAGCGCCGTGAAAGCGACCCGCCAGGAAGGACCGAGTCGATGACCGAGGCATACATCGTGGACGCCGCGCGCACGCCGCGCGGACGCGGCAAGGCCGGCAAGGGCGCGCTCAGCGGCATCCACCCGCAAGAGCTCATGGCCCAGACGCTCAACGCCCTGGCCGACAAGACGGGCATCCCGAAGGCGAAGGTCGACGACGTGGTCGTCGGCTGCGTGAGCCAGGCCAAGGAGCAGGGCGCCTGCATCGCCCGCAACGCCATCCTCGCCGCCGACTGGCCCGAGGAGGTCACCGGCGTGACCCTCAACCGCTTCTGCGGCTCCGGGCTCCAGGCCGTGAACTTCGCGGCCATGGGCGTGATGAGCGGCCAGCAGGACCTCGTGGTCGGCGGCGGCGTCGAGAGCATGAGCCGGGTCCCCATGGGCTCGGACCAGGCGGGCATCGACGGGAACAATCACCACCTACGGAAGCGGCACTTCCAGGTGCCCCAGGGAATCAGCGCGGACCTCATCGCGACGCTCGAGGGCATCTCGCGCGCGGACGTCGACGCCTTCGCCCTCGAGAGCCAGCGCCGCGCCGCGGCGGCCATCGAGGCACGGGCCTTCGAGGGCTCCATCCTTCCGGTGAACGACCCCGAGTCCGGCGAGCTCGCGCTCGATCGCGACGAGCACCCGCGGCCCGGAACGACGGCGGAATCGCTCGCCACGCTCGCGCCGGCCTTCGAGCGCATGGGCGCCATGGCCATCGGCCCGCAGGGCGAGACGATGGACCAGATCGCGCTTCAGAAGTACCCGGAGGCCGGCACGATTCAGCACGTGCACACGGCCGGGAACTCGAGCGGCATCGTGGACGGCGCCGCTGGCGTGCTCCTCGCGTCGAAGCGCGGCCTCGACAGCTTCGGCCTCACGGCGCGCGCACGCATTCGCGCCATCGCCACGGTCGGCGCCGAGCCCGTGATCATGCTGACGGCCCCCGCGCCGGCCTCGGAGAAGGCGCGCTGAAGATGGCCGGGATGACGCCGGCCGACATCGACCTCTGGGAGATCAACGAGGCCTTTGCCGTCGTGCCGCTCCAGACCATGCGGAAGCTGGGCGTGGACCGGGACAAGGTGAACGTCGCCGGTGGCGCCATCGCCCTCGGGCACCCGCTCGGCGCCACGGGGGCGATGCTGCTCCAGACGGCCGTGGACGAGCTCGAGCGCCGGGATCTGCAGACGGCGCTCGTGACCCTCTGCATCGGCGGCGGCATGGGCATCGCCACCGTGCTCGAGCGCGTCTAGCTGGCCCGGTGCAGCACCATCGTCGCGTGTTTCTCGCTCGGTTCAGCGAACCCGAGCCGGGCGTAGAAGCGCTGAGCGTCCTTGGTCATCAGGAAGACGCGCTGGCACCCGCGGAGCGCGGGGTGGTCGAGGAGGCGGCGCAGGAGGGCCGTGCCGAGGCCGCGGCCCTGATGCGCCGGCGCGACGGCCACGTCGTAGATCCAGGCGTTCTTCCCGTCGGCCTGCGCGCGAGCCGTGGCGCGCACCTCGCCCCTCTCCTCGATGACCATCCAGGCGCTGCTGCCCTCATGCCCTTTCGCGACGACGTCCCGGGGCACGCCGACGTTCCAGTAGGCCTGCGCGACGAGCGCCACCGCCGCCTCGAGCGCCGCCGCCCCCGGCCGGACGCGAAGCACGCCCTCGGGCACCGCTAGGCAGTCCGGTCGGAGCTCGGCCGGATGCGCCGCGCGGACCGCCTCGAGCGTGTCGAGGTCCCCGGGCCCGCCACGGCGCCAGAGCCCCTCGAGCACCTTCTCCATGCGCGCGGCGGGCTTCTGCTGATGCAGCTTGAAGCGCGCTTCGAGGCGTCGAGGCGCCACGCGGATCACGACCAGGCGCCGGAGCTCCTTCGCGTAGCGCGGTTCGCGCGCGTCGACGGGAAGGTGGCCCCCCTCGGGCTGCTGGCGCTCCATGAGCGCCTGGAGCGCGGCGGCCTTCGCGGCGGGGTCGTCGACGCTCTCTGCCACGCCCCACGCCATGGCGCTCCGGTAGTAGGTGGTCGCGGGGCACGCGAGCTCGGGGTCGACGAAGGTGCTCGGAATGGTGGCGAGGTGCTCCTCGGCCGCCACGACCACCGGCCGCCCGACCATGGCCACCTTCTCACCCGCGCGGCCGCCGTGCACGACGAGGGCGCCGGCATGTACCACGCCGTTGAGGGTGCGGAGCACGGGCGCGCCGTCCCCGTCCGTGAAGGCGAAGCGATGCAGCGCCGTCCGCGCGAAGAGAGCCCAGGCGTCCTCCGTCGAGCCCCGATAGGCGGGCACGGGAGGGCGCGGGCCAGCGCGGAGGCGAGGGGGCGAAGACGGGTGCGAGGTCGATGAGGTCATGGCGCGAAGGTGGTCGCAGCTGGCTCCTCCAATGGAGCCAGATGAGCAAAATCGAGGGGACCAGTTCTTCGCGTGCGCGCCTTCGCCTGATAAGCCGAGCTCATGGCCTGGCAGCTCGAGCTGGAGACCGCCGAAGACGCGCAAGCGCTCTACGTGCGCATCGCCGACGCGCTCCGGCGCGACGCGCTCCGGGGCCGACTCGTCGCCGGGCAGCGGCTGCCGGGAGCCCGCACCCTGGCGGCGCAGCTCGGCGTACACCGCAAGACCGTCACGGCCGCCTACGACGAGCTCGAAGCCCAGGGCTGGCTCCGCACCGAAGCCGCGCGCGGGCGCTTCGTCACGGACGTCGCGCCCGAGCGCTTCGCCCGGGGCGAACGCGAGTTCGTGCCTGGAAGCGCCGCCTACGCGCTCGGGGCGCCGCCACCCACACCGCGGCCCTGGCCCGACGCGCGGCACGACCTCGGCAGCGGTCTCCCGGACCTACGCCTGCTCCCGACGGAGGCGCTGGCCCGCGCCTACCGCCGGGTGCTGGCACGCGCGGGCCGGCGCTGGCTCGACTATGGCCCGCCGGAGGGTCATCCGCGCCTCCGGGCCGCGCTGGCCGAGATGCTCGCGACGCGGCGCGGGCTCGCCACGCGGGCCGAGGACGTGCTCGTGGTGCGCGGGAGCCAGATGGGCCTCTGGCTCGTGGCGCGCACGCTCTTGTCCAAGGGCGACGTCGTGGCCGTGGAGTCCTACGGGTATCGGCCGGCGTGGGACGCCTTTCGCTCGGAGGGTGCGAGCCTCCTGCCGGTCCCCGTGGATCGCGAGGGACTCGACGTGCAGGCGCTCGCCACCCTCGCGGACCGACGACGGCTCCGCGCCGTCTACCTGACGCCGCACCACCAGTACCCCACGACGGCCCTGCTCTCGGCGCCGCGCCGCCAGGCCCTGCTTGCCCTCGCGCGCCGCCACCGCCTCGCCGTCATCGAGGACGACTACGACCACGAGCTCCACTACGAAGGCCGGCCCGTACTGCCCGTGGCGAGCCGGGACACCAGCGGCTCGGTCATCTACGTGGGCACGCTCTCCAAGGTGCTCGCGCCCGGGCCACGCGTCGGCTTCGTGGTCGCGCCGCCGGCGGTGCTCGAGCGCATGGCGCGCTGGCGCGAGATCGTGGACCGGCAGGGCGACCTCGCGGTCGAGGCGGCCATCGCCGAGCTCCTCGAGGAGGGAGAGCTGCAGCGACACGTCGGCCGCATGCGCAAGGCCTATGCGGCGCGCCGCGACGCTCTCGTCGACGCCGCGACCCGCGACCTTCCGCAGCTTTCGCTCCACGTGCCGCGGGGCGGGCTCGCGCTCTGGGCCGATGCCGCCCCGGACCTCGACGTCGAGGCCTGGAAGAAGCGCGCGCTCGGCCAGGGCGTGCGCATCCGGACGGCCGCGGACTTCACCTTCGACGGCGCGCCGGCACCGGCGCTGCGCCTGAGCTTCGCCAAGGGCACCGAGGGCGAGCTCCGCGACGCGGTGCGCGCGCTGCGTCGCGCGCTACCGCGACGCCGCTAGCGATCCCCGGGCGGCGTGTAGCCGAGCGTCTCGAAGAGCTCCGGGCTCTGCTTCAAATAGCGCGGCGCGTTCGTCTCCATGAAGAAGGCCTCGGCGACCCGGTCGTTGTTCTGCAGCCGGGCGTCGCCCCAACGCGTCGTGAACGTGAAGCGACGCCAGTCCTCGTTGATGAGACTGATGGCCTTGATGTTCTTCGCGTAGGCGAAGGAGAAGAGGTTCACGAACCACGTGTTCCACGCGCGATCGCTCCGCTCCGAGATGCCCTCGGTCGGCGTGGCCTCCCCGACCATCACGGGCTTCCGCTGCTGGAGCGCGAAGTCGAGCACGGCCTCGAGGTCGCGGCTCGGCCTCGAGGAGTACATGTGCCCGAAGAGCGAGATGCCGACCCAGTCGACGTACTCGGCGCCGGGCCACCACGCCGTGACGGGTCGCCCGCCGAAGGGCGTCGCGGCGTAGGAGTGCCAGACGAAGGCCACGTTCTCGACCTCGTCCTCGCGGAGCAGATCGACGATGCGGCGGTAGGCCGCGACGTAGTCGCTCGGCTCGAGCTCGTTGTGGGGCCCGTCGAACTCGTAACCGATGCGGAGGTAGATGGGCCGCTCGGTGCTCTTCGCCCACGCCCCGAAGGCGCGCACCACGTCGTCGTAGCTCCCGGCCGCCGTATCCTTGGCCACGTCCCAGGTGCCGACCATCCAGAGGCCGCTCTGGAGCACCGTATTCGGGAAGCGGTCGACGAGCTGCTGGTGGTTCTGCCGGCCGCCCGTGTCGCTCAGGGAGGTCTCGGTGAGCCCGTCCGTGCTCGGAATGCCCCAGTAGGCCGCCCAGCCGCCGGGAAGCGGCTCGTCCGGGAAGCTCGCGACGTGCTCGTCGATGCCGCCGAGGGTCTGCCCGATGACGAGCAGGGTCTGCCCGGCCGGCGGCACGAAGCGCGCGCCCTCGTACGCGATCTCGTACTCCGGCTCCACGTCGCGGCGAATCCGCGCGACCATCTGCTCGACGGTCTCGGGAGCGCCTGCGTCGACGCGCGCATCGGTCGCGGCCGAGGCGTCCGCCTCGTCGTCGCCGGACCCTGCGTCGACGGTCCCGCCGTGCGTGGAGGTGGTGCACGCGAGCGCGAAGCCGATCAGGGGAAGGAGCTTCCTCGGAGGCATGGAGTGGGTCTAGCACGCCGCGGGGACGGCCGGATCGGTCCATCAGACGAAGGTGAGCCCTCGCCACGAGCCGGCCGGCTGGCCTTCAGGGCGCCGCGTCGCCCCCGCAGGGGCGCCCGGGGAGCGGCACCTCCCACGCGCGGAGCGTCCGGGCCGCGTGGACGCACACGACGCGAGCGGGGTTTCCGGGGAAGTGCCCCGCATCGCCCAGCAGGCGTTTCAGCCGGGCGATGTTGGCGCTCGACTCGAAGGGAACGAGGGCGCTCGCGGCCATCGCGCGACGCGCGACCTCGGGATGCTCGAGGCGCCGCAGCAGCAGGGCCTCGGTCTCGGGATCCGCCGGGAGACGCAGCGAGACCGTGGTCCCGAAGGCCGCGCTCTCGAGCGGCACGATCACCGGCCTCGGCGGCCAGCGCGGCGGCGTGCCCCGCCCGGCCCCCACGATCTCGCCGAGGGCGTCGAGCCCTTCCACCACGCGTCCGTCACGGAGAAAGGCGCGCGCGTGCCCCGCGCGAAAGAGCGTCCTCAGCTCCAGCCGGTGGCCATCCTCGCTCCGCGCGCCGAAGGCGATGACCCGCTGCCCCGGGGCGAGGGCCGCGCCGGGATCGTCGGTCTCGAGGAAGGCCGCGGCGCGGTGCACCACCATGCTGGCCACGCGTCGATGCGGTCCAGCCTCGCCCACCGTGAGAAGCCAGTCTGGGCCGGCGCCGTAGCGGCGCCACCGGCGCACCTCGCCCGGCTCGACGGCGTCGGCGCTCGCCAGCAGCCAGGGCAGGCTGTCCACGACGGCCAGGTCCGCCCGGGTGGGCATCGCGACGGCCACGAAGGCCACTCCGAGGAGCACGGCGGCACCCCGCATGCTCAGCGCTTCCCCTTCAGCAGCACCCCGCAGCTCATGGGCCGCACCGCCACGCGGAAGGGGTCCGCCATGCGCCACGCCCTCAGCGCGTCGCCCAACGCGACGACTGCCTCGTCGAGGTCGCCCCAGTCATGCACCTCGACGTGGTGGAGCGTGACGCTCGCCGCGTTGTCCATCGCAGCGAGCCGAGCCTGCAGGTCCGTCGCGAAGAGACCGATGCCCACCTCCGCGCAGGGATCGTCCGGAGCCGCGTAGGGGCCGCAGGGCCGCTGCGGCGTGCCACCGACCCGCAGGCGGCGCCGGCTCCTGGCGCCGCTCACGCGGAGCTCGAAGGTGACGACCTGCGGCTCCGCCGCGGGCAGCTCGCGCACGTGGAGCGTGTAGCCGTGAAGGTCGCGCTCGCCGGCCTCGAGCGACGCCTCTGCGCGGGCCCCGGAGGGCGTGCGGCAAACGTCGGGCAGCGACGTGGGAGTCGGCGGCGCGGCCGCGCCACCCGCGCATCCCGGCGCATGCGCCAGCAGCCCGAGAGCGACCCCCACCGACCGAAGCATGCGACCATCATCGCGCGCCAGGACCGCGCCGCAACACACGCGCGAGAGCCAACGAAGACGCGCGCTCAGCGCTCCACGAAGCGGTGCGCGACGGGCTCCCACCAGTCGCTCGTGCCGATGAGGTCGACGATGAAGATCGCTTCGGCCGCCGCGCGGTCCGCGCGAAGCTTGCTGCGACGGAGCCGCCGCTCGATGTGCCGCGCCACCCAGAGCCGCGTCACGAGCTCCCGGCGGAGCTGCGCGAAGCTGCAGTAGCTCGTCCAATAGAGGTTCCAGACCGCGTCCTCGATCCAGTCGCGGTACATCTCCGTCGGCGTACCCGTCGGCACCGGCGTCTTCTCCTCCACGCGGTCGAAGGCGCCGGCCCAGGGGCGCTTGCGGCGGCCGGCGCGCCCCCCGTGGAAGGCGCGGATGGCGTCGCCGAAGTAGCGGCGCGCCTCGTCGGCGCGCGTCGTCCCCTCGATCTCCACCATGCCCGTGGCGATGCGCTCCCAGGTGACGCCCTCGCCCGTCAGCGCGCCGAAGGGCGCCACGTCGAAGGCGTCGGCGGGGTCCTCCGCCATCTGCAGCGCCTCGCGGAAGGGCGTCTCCGCCTCCTCCACGTAGCGCGCGAAGCTCACCTCGTGGTCACGCGTCAGCGGCACCTGGTCCACGTGAAAGGCGGTGCGTACCTGGCCGCTCGGGTCCCGCAGCGCCGGCGTCGCGCCCTCGACGGTGAGCTCGGGACGCTCGCCCATGGTGCGGCAGGGGCAGCGATGCTCCGTGGTCACGCGCCCGCCCTCGGGCGTGGCGACGAGGCCGATGGGAAAGCGGTGGCAGGCGTAGGGCTTGAGCGCGCCGCCCATGGGCGCGTGCAGCGCGCAGAGGTCGTCGTCGCCGAGGAAGTAGCAGCGCCCGCCGGGGTCCATGGCCATCACGAAGCCCTCGATGGCGTCGCTGTATTGAACGACCCGCTCGTCGACGAGGCGCAGCTTCGCGGCCTCCTTCTTCGACAGCTCACCGATCGCGTGGATGTCCGTGCAGCAGAGGCCGGCGCCCTGGCACTGGTAGCGCACGCCGGGGCGTACGCGGAGGGGCCGAACGCGCGTGTCGGCGTCGGTCGCGCCGGCTTCCGTACTTTCACTCACCGGCGGGCTCTATCAGCCGCGTGGCGCCCTGTCGCGCGCGCGCTCAGAGGCTCGGATCTTCGGCGAGGTAGACGACCTCGGCGCTCGCGGGCACGGCAAAGTCGTCCGGCGGGTTCACGCGGTGCTGCTCGCCCTGGCAAAGCCCCACCACCATGACGCCGTGGGTCTCCCGCAGCGAGTGGGCCACCTGCTTGAAGCTCTCCCCGGCAAGCTCCGGCGGTACGGGTCCCACGTAGAAGTTCTGCGCCCCCGCGCCGACGATGCGGCTCGTGACGTTGCCGACGCCTGGATAGGCCACGGCATGGGCGATCATGGAGAAGCCCAGGCGCCGCGTCTCGATGACCTCGTCGGCGCCGCTGGTGCGCGCGTGCGCGACGTTCTCGGCATCGAGGATCTCGGCCACGACGTGGAGCGGCTTCCGCCGGGGCACGTCCTTGTCGGCGAGGTAGGAGCGAATCGTGAAGAGCGTGAGCAGCGTGATCGCGTCCGCGGCCTGCGGTGAGGGCGAGCGGCGCCCGATGACCACGACGTCGCCGGCGTGGGTGAGCCGCACCTTGTCCAGCTCGCTCCGCTTGGTGGGATCGCCTTCCACCCAGACGAAGCTCGCCGGCAGCTCCGGGGGTCGCTCGCCGGGCCCGAAGAGCACGACCTGTCGGACGTCGGCGTCGATCTCTTCCACGAGCTCCTTGAGGAGCAGCGACGCCCCGGGCTCGTAGCCACACACCACGACGTGGTCGACGTATCCGCTCATGCGAAAGGACTCCTCGCGGATGGAGAGCACCGCGTTCAAGAGGCTGTGGCCGGCGATACCGGCGAAGAGCGCGAGGGTGAACATGCCCCCGACCATCAGCGCGCCGGCGACGACGCGGCCGAGGTCCGTGACCGGCGTGATGTCGCCGTAGCCCACCGTCGTGATGGTCACGAGGGCCCACCAGAGCCCCTCGCCCACGGAGTCGATGGCGCCCTCGGCGCCGCGCTCGACGAGGTAGAGGCTGATGCCGCCGACGACCGTCTCCACGCCCAGCACCGTGAAGGCGAAGGCGAAGAGCACCTTGTCGGCGCGGAACGCCGTGACGAGGCCCTCGAAGGGGTTGCCGTAGCGAAAGACCCGCGCCGTCTTGACCAGGCGGAGCAGGCGCACGGCGCGAAGCCCGCGGAGCTGCGGAACGACGGCGAGCACGGTGACCAGGTCCACCAGCAGGAGCGGCTGGAGCAGGAGCGAGAGACGACCCACGAGGTGAGCTCGCAGGCGGCCCAAGGGGCCGAACTGGAAGACCGCGAGCTCGGGCGGCCGGTAGCTCAGGACCCGAAGGAGGAGCTCGACGGCGAAGGTGCCGAGGATCACCTTGTCGAGGAGCGCGAGGCTCTGCCCGAGCGGCGAGCTCCGCTCCACGGCGCCCTCGGCCGCGAGCAGCGCCACGCTGACGAGCACGAGGAGCCACACGGCCGCCTCGACGCCACGGTAGGCGCCCGTGGTCGGGCGGTGGAACGCATCGTGGAGCCAGTCGCCCACGCCCCCACGCTAGCCGATCGAGGGGCTTTCCTTCGCCTTCTTGGCAGCCACGCTCAGACCGCGTAGCCGAGCACCAGGCCCCGGGCGAGCAGTGTCCAGCCGTCGACGAGCACGAAGAGGAGGAGCTTGAAGGGCAGGCTGACCGTGGTGGGCGAGAGCATGTGCATGCCGAGCGCGAGGAGCACGTTGGCGACCACCATGTCGATGACCAGGAAGGGGAGAAAGACCAGGAATCCGATCTGAAAGGCCTCGCTCAGCTCGCTCACCAAGAACGCGGGCAGCACGACGAGGAAGTCCTCGGCGGCGACGTCGGCCCGGCGATCCGGCGCCCGGGTGCGCCGCGCGAGATCGACGAAGAGCTCCTGCTCTCGGTCGCCGGCGTGGCGCGCGAGGAACGCACGGAGCGGCTCCTTGCCCGCGTCGAAGGCCTCGCGAAGCGCCGTGAGCTCGTCGGGGCCGGCGGGGGCGGTGGGGTCGACGCGCGAGGCCGCCGGCGCCGCGGCCTCGGCCATGGCCTCGCCCACGGGCGTCATCACGTAGAGCGTGAGGATGAGCGAGAGCCCGGTGATCACCGTCCCCGACGGCACCTGACCGGTGCCGAGACCGTTGCGCAGGATGGAGAGGACGACGCTGATCTTCACGAAGCTCGTCGCGACCACGAACGCGAAAGGGAGCAGCGACAGCCCCGCGAGGACGAGAAGCGCGGCGATGGGCTGCTCGGAGAGCATGGCGGGAGAATCCGCGCCGAGATGCACCAGCGTCAACGCCGCAGCTCCACCGGCCCGCGCAAAAAGGAGGGCCCGAGAGCCGCGGCTGGAAACGTCCGTCGCGCCGTGACGTACTGCGCCCCGTGCTCCGCCGGCTCGGCCCCTCTCTGCTCGCGTGCGCTCTCCTGGCCAGCGTGCCGGTACCGGCCGCCGCCGAGGACCCGGCCCCGCGCCCCTACACGCTGGGGGCTCGCCTCGACAACGACGTCTTCGGCGACTCGGACCGCTACTTCACGAACCTCTTCGCGCTGACCTTCAACGCCCGGCTCGCCACCCTCGCGCTGCGCCGCTGGGGCCCGAGCGCGCTCAGCCTCGACGTGGCGGCGGTGCAGTCCATCTACACGCCGCGCTTTCTTCGGCTCCCGGCCCCCACCTGGGGCGACCGGCCCTACGCGGGCTGGCTCCGCGGACGAGTCGGCGCGGTGCTCCAGGGACGCCGGGACGCGCTCGGCCGCTACCTGAGCGCCGGCGTCGTCGGTCCAGGGGCACTCGGGAAGCAGACGCAGCGCGCCGTTCATACGGTGCTGGGCAGCTACCAGCCCGAAGGCTGGGCCACGCAGCTGCCCTCGCGGGTCAGCGTGCAGGTGGCGCTCGAACGCGCCCACGCGCGCGGCGCGGCCTTTGGCGACGGCGGACGGGCCGGCGCGACGGTCTGGGGCGCCGGCGACCTGGGGACCATCCGGCGCGAGGGCGCGGCCGGCGCGGGCGCCTTCGTGCGCTGGCGCCTCGCAGACGTCGAGAACGTAGCCGTCTTCTCGCCTCGGCTCAGCGCGCCCGCCTTCGACTCGCAGAAACGGGTCGGCCTCGCCTTCGCCGGTGCGTACGTGCAACGCCTCGTCCTCTACGACCATCTGCTCGAGACGCGGCCGGCGAGCGTGAATCACGACGTCGAGGGCGCGCCCGTGCTGCACGAGCTTCGCCTCGTGGCCGTCATGCGCTACCGGCGGGTGCGGGTGCGCTACGCGCAGGTGGTCCAGTCCCGGGTCTTCGAGCGCCAGCGCCGGGCGCACATCTGGGGCATCGCCGAGGTCGCCCTCACCTTCTGAGGACACCTGGAGGGCCCCTCCCCGATCGAGGCCCCTCAAAGCCCCGGGGCCCCGGCCGTTCGCTCGAAAGGTGGGACGGACGAAGGAGAAAAGAGGAGGAGCCCGCGCGCTGCTCCGGCTCTTGCGCGGCGGACGTCGTCGCACGAGCGAGGCCGCGACCGCCCCGCGCTCCGAGCCCCGGCGCAAACGCACGCCCCCGCGCGCGCTTCGCCGCTTTTTTGACCGGGATCCGGCGACCCCGGAAGGTCGTCGCATGCCTTCCGAAGAACGCGCCGAGCTCCGGGGCACGACCCTCGATGGTCGGTGGGCCCTCGGCGCGTGCATCGGCGTGGGGGGCACGGGGGTGGTCTTCGAGGCCACGCGGCTTCGGGACGGGCATCCCTGCGTCGTGAAGACGCTTCGGCCGGTCTACGCCTACAACCGCGACCTCTGCCGCCGACTGCGGCGCGAGGCCGAGGTGGCGCGCCGCGTGTCGCATCCGGCCGTGGTCCCCGCCATCGGCGAGGGGACCCTGGACGACGGCTCGCCCTACGTGGTGCTCGAGCGCATCCACGGCGAAGGTCTCCACCGGCTGCTTCGCCGCACGGGCACGCTCCCCGAGGACGAGGTGGCCGCCATCGCGCTTCGCGTGCTCGACGTGCTCCAGCACGCCCACGCCGCCGGCTACGTGCACCGCGACGTGAAGCCCGAGCACATCGTGCTCGAGGCGCTCCCCGATGGGACCCTGGGCTTCCACCTCCTCGACTTCGGCGTCTGCGCCGCAGAGTCCGCGCCCCAGGGCGAGCGGGAGCGCGAGCGCGGCCGGGTCTTCGGTACGCCGAGCTACGTGTCGCCCGAGCAGGCGAGCGGGAACCCCGACGTGGACGGCCGCGCGGACCTCTTCGGGCTCGGCATCGTGCTCTTCGAGGCCGTCGCCGGGCGCCTGCCCTTCAGCGGCTCGAACGTGACGGCGCTGCTTCGCCGGATCATCCGCGAGGACGCGCCGCGCCTCGAGAACGTCTCCGAGGCCTCCGCCGCGACGGACGCCATCGTGGCCCGGCTCCTCGGCCGCGCGCGGGAAGACCGCTACGCCAACGCCCGTGCCGCCGCGCGCGCGCTGCGGACCCTCTGTGCGGACCGGGCCGAGGTCGAGGCCCGCCTCGTCGAACGGCTCTCGCGCGCCGAAGAGCGCACGGACGAGCTCCCGACGCGCGTCGAGCTCACGGCAGCCTGACGCGAGCGCGGTATACTTGCCGTGCATGCGCATCTGCATCGTCCGCCACAGCACCGCCGTCGACCTCTACGAGGCCGCGAGTGACGACGCGCGCTGGCTCACGGCCGAGGGCCGGGCGCGGGCGGAGCGCGTCGGGACGCTCCTGAGCGAGCGGCTTCGCCCCACGCACGTGTTCTCGAGCCCGTTGGTTCGGGCCGTGCAGACGGCAGAGATTCTCTCGAGCGCGCTCGCCTACCGCGGCTCACTTCCGGCCGTCACGGCCCTGGGTCCGGAGCGGGGGACGACGGCGCAGGCGCTCTCGGTGCTGGACGAGCTGCCGAAGAACGCGCAGGTGCTGCTCGTGAGCCACGAGCCACGCGTGCGGCTGCTGGCCGGTCAGCTCCTCGCCGTCGACCGGGTGCCGGGCTTCCGGACGGGCTCGGCATGCGTGATCGACGGCTCGCCGGACGACGGCCGCTTCGCCTTCTGGGTGGACCCGGTAGGGGTCCGCATCGTCGAGACCCTCGCGTCCGTCCCGGGCTGAGCGGGTCCATCCGCCAAAGCCGGTCCATCCGCCAATCAGCACCACCGTGGGTTGGGGAGCCCACGGCAAGACCGCCCTCCCCAGCGAAAGCGCTCCGAGCCCGGCGAAGCCGGTCCCTCCGCCAATCAGCACCACCGAGGGTTGGGCGCGGCGAAGCCGGTCCATCCGCCAATCAGCACCGCCGTGGGTTGGGGAGCCCACGGAAAGAAGACCGCCCTCCTCAGCGAATTCGCTCCGGGCCCGGCTAAGCCAGTCCATCCGCCAATCAGAACTGAGCCGTGTGAGCCGCCTCAGGCTCCTCGTGATACGGAGAGTTGTGCCGGGCGCGAGCTCGGCGACGGCCGGAGGCCGACGACGATGAGACTTGCTTACGTGACCTGTGCGCTGGCGCTCCTGGCGGCCTGTGGTGAGACCGACGTGCGCCCGGCCGACGACCTCGGCGTCGACATGATCGTCGACGTGGACGGTGGTCCCACGGACGCCGGCCCGGACATGGGCGACGCGGGGCCCGACATGATCGCGCTGCCCGACCTGGGCCCGGACATGGCCGACTTGGGGCCCGACATGCCGGACATGGGCCCAGACATGCCGGACCTCGGTCCGCCGGACCCCTGCTTCGACGGCGTCCGCAGCGGCGACGAGACCGACGTCGACTGCGGCGGCGAGACCTGCGAGGCCCGCTGCGCCGACACGCTCCGCTGCGACATCAGCCCCGACTGCATCAGCCTCGTGTGCATCGGCGGCGTCTGTCAGAGCCCGACCTGCCGCGATGGGATCTCCAACGGCGATGAGACCGGCACGGACTGCGGCGGCCCCACCTGCCCGGGCTGCGGGCTCGGCGAGGGCTGCGTCACCATGACGGACTGCGCCATGGGCCGCTGCGTGGACGACTTCTGCGTCGCGGAGCACTGCTTCGACGGCGAGGTGAACTTCACCGAGACCGACCTCGACTGCGGCGGCGGCGACTGCGCCCCCTGCGCCCTCGGCCTCCGCTGCGTCTCCGTCAGCGACTGCCTGAGCGGAGATTGCGTGGACGGCTTCTGCCTGAGCGCGCTCTGTCTCAACGGCATGATGGACCCCGGCGCGGTCGGCGTGGACTGTGGCGGCACGGACTGCCCGGGCTGTCCCGACGGCACGGCCTGCACGCTCCCCGAGGACTGCCTCTCCGGCCGCTGCGAGGGCGGCAGCTGCACGAGCTGCGAGGACGGCGTCCGGAACGGGACCGAGTCCGACGTGGACTGCGGCGGGGCCGACTGCCGGCCCTGCGCCGGTGGCGACATGTGCGCCGCGCCGAGCGACTGCATCTCGCTCACCTGCACCGCCGGAATCTGCGAAGGCGCGTCGACCTTCTACGAGGAGGACTTCGGGGCCGGCGACGGTGGCTGGACCTCTGGCGGGCCGGGCAGCTCGTGGGCCTATGGGACGCCGACGACGGCCACGCTCACCGGCGGCTTCACCGGCACGAGCGTCTGGGTCACGAACCTCAGCGGCGACTACGACGACAACGAAGCCTCCTTCGTGGAGTCGCCGCGCATCGACCTGAGCGGCGCCGTCGGGGACCCGCTCATCGAGCTCGCCGTCTTCTACGAGACGGAAGACTGTTGCGACGGCATGCGCCTCGAGATGAGCCTCGGCGGCGGCGCCTTCACCACGGTGGGCTCGAGCGACGCCCCCGACTGGTACCCGGAGCGCGCGTTCGGCGACGCGGACTGGCGCGGTAGCTCGGGGGGCTGGCGCCTGCTCCGAAACACGCTGGTCGGCGCCGCCGGATCGTCGGACGTACGCCTGCGGCTCTTCTTCGACTCGGACGGGAGCGTGACCGACGAGGGCGTGGCCTTCGACGACGTGCGCGTCTTCGAGGACACCTGCACCAACGGCGTGCTCGACGCGGGCGAGGGCGACGTCGACTGCGGCGGCGACTGCAGCCCCTGCGCCGACGGGCTCACGTGCACCCTGCCGGCGCAGTGCGACTCGGGCCGCTGCGAGATGGGCACGTGCACGAGCTGCGAGGACGGCATCCAGAACGGCGGCGAGATGGCCATCGACTGCGCCGGTGGCGGCTGCGGCCTTTGCCCCTCCGGGACGGCCTGCACCGGCCCGGCGATCTGCGCGTCGGGCATGTGCGACATGATGGTCTGCACGACGCCGGCCGCCTTCCTCGACGTCGACTTCGAGGCCGACGCCGGCGGCTTCACCATCGGCGGCACCTCGTCGAGCTGGGCCCGCGGCGCTCCGGCCGGCGCGGTCATCGATCGCGCGGCCAACGGAACGAACGCCTTCGTCACGAACCTGACGGGCGACTACAACGACTCCGAGAGCTCCTTCATCGAGTCGCCGCCCATGGATCTGCGCGGCGCCGGAGGCGACCCGATCCTGAGCTTCAACCTCTGGTACGTGACCGAATCGTGCTGCGACGAGGGCTTCGTCGAAGTGAGCACGGACGGCGGCAGGACCTACACGAAGGTGCTCGCCGCCCCGGGCGCCGAGGGCTGGTACAACGACACGGCCAACCAGTGGTGGGACGGGGGCAACGGCGGCTGGACGGCCGTCTCGACCCAGCTCACGGGCACGGACGGCTTCGCCGACGTCCGGCTCCGCTTCCGCTTCTCATCGGACGGATCCGTCACGGAAGAGGGCTTCGCCATCGACGACGTGCGCGTGGCAGCGCCCCAGCCGGACCTCGCGACGACCATCGTGGAGAGCGCGACGGCCTGCAACGCCGGGGAGATCCAGGTCACCAACGTCGGCACGGCGGAGTCGCTCCGCTTCGATCTCACCACGCTCGTCGACGGCGTCCCCTCGGTGCGAACCGTCATGACGCGCCTCGACCCGGGGGAGACCTTCCGGACGACGACCTCCGCCACGACGACGCTCGGTGCCTTCGTCTCGGCGGCCGGCGACACGAATGCCTCGAACGACGCGGACTCGCTCTCCATCCGCGCGCCCGTCGTGATCACGACGACGACGCGCTACCTCGAGGACTTCGAGACCAATCCCGGCGGCTGGCTCGTGAGCGGCACGAACGCCGATTGGGCCTGGGGCGTCGTGCCGACGACGGGCGGCAGCTTCATCCGGAGCGCCGACTCCGGCAGCCGGGCCTTCGTCACGGCGCCGGGCGCCGACTACCAGCCGGACCAGAGCTCGTTCCTCACGAGCCCCTGCTTCGACACCTCGGCCTTCACCGCGGACCCGGAGATCAGCTTCTCGCGCCTCTTCGAGCTCGAGGCGACGAACGACCACGTCTTCGTCGAGATCAGCACGGACGGCGGCAGCACCTGGACCAAGCTCGGCGCCTTCGGGACGGGCACCAACTGGTACAACGACCTGAGCGGTGACTTCTGGGACGGCCTGAGCGGCTTCCCGAACGCCTGGGCCCGCGCTTCGAATACGCTCACCGGCGCCGCCGGCCAGGACGACGTGCGCGTGCGCTTCGCGATGGTGAGCAACGCGGCCTCCATCGAAGAAGACGGCTTCGGCCTCGACGACGTGATCATCCAATGAACGCCACCACCCTTCCCCGCGCGCTCGCCGTCGCCGCCGCCGCCGCGACCCTCGCATGCGTCGCCCATGCCAGCGCGCAGGCGCCGCTCCTGACCACGCTCGGTGGCCCCCGCGGCTACGGCAGCGAGTGCCTCTTCCGCAACGACGACGGTTCGTCGCTGCCCATCGATCTGACGCCGGCCTTCCCGTCGGGGCTCCAGTTCTTCGGCGGCACGTTCACGCAGGTCTACGTGAACACGAACGGCAACCTGACCTTCGGCGGGCCGCTCCGGACCTTCACGCCGGACGCCTTCCCCATCGCGTCGCAGCCGATGATCGCGCCCTACTGGGCCGACGTGGACATCCGCCAGCCCCCGGGCACGTCCGAGTGCACGACGGACCTCTCGAGCGTGTGCCCGACGGACGCGGACCTCGGGAACGCCGTGTGGTGGACCCTCGAGCCCGGGCGGATGATCGTCACCTGGGACGACGTCGGCTACTTCAACTGCCGCAACGATCTTCGGATGAACTTTCAGCTGCTGCTGACGGCGCTGCCGACCTGCGGCGACGGGGCGACGGACTTCGACGTGGAGTTCCGCTTCAACCGCTGCGAGTGGGAGACCGGCGAGGCCTCCGGCGGGACCAACGGCTTCGGCGGGACCCAGGCCCAGTCGGGCTTCGACGCCGGCAACCTCACGGACTTCGTGGCGCTCCCGGGCTCCCGCATGCCCGGCATCGCCGACGCGCTCTGCACCGGCTCGAACCTGCCGCGGCCCGAGGCGGGCGTGTGGCGCTTCCAGATCCGGAGCGGCGACGTGCTTTGCCCGGAAGCCGGCGATGCCTGCGACACCGGCGAGCTCGGCGTCTGCGCCTCCGGCGTGATCCAGTGCGACGAAGCCGCCGGCGGCGGCACCTTCTGCCAGCCCGTCGCAGCCGCCGGGAGCGAGGTCTGCAACGCCCTCGACGATGACTGCGACGGCGCCGTCGACGAGGGCGAGGACATTTGCGGGAGCGGGCTCAGCGTCTGCGACCGCGGCGCCTGCATCGACGTCTGCTTCGAGGGCGGCTGCCCCGAGGGCTTCGGCTGCAACGACGAGGGCCGCTGCATCGAGGACGGCTGCGAAGGCGTCGAGTGCCCCGGCGGTCAGCGCTGCAGCGCCGGCGAGTGCGTGGACGCCTGCGTGGGCATCCGCTGCCCGATCGGACAGGACTGCTTCGCGGGCCGCTGCCTCGACCTCTGCGAGGATATCTTCTGCGACCCCGAGTGCAGCGTGTGCGACGCGGGCGAGTGCATCGACCGCTGCCTCGGCGACGACGACTGCGCGCGCGACGAAACGTGCGTGGATGGCGCCTGCGTGTCGCGCATGTGCGTCGGCGTGACCTGCGAGGAGGGCTTCGTGTGCGACCCGGACCTCGGCTGCATCGCCAACTGCGCCGGCGTCCGCTGCCCGCGCGGTGAGCTCTGCCGCGACGGGGCGTGCATCCCGGAGCGCGACGCGAGCGAGCCGGACATGGGACCGATGGACATGGGCGCGGAGATGGGACCGGACCTCGGCCCCGAGATGGGACCGGCCGAGATGGGCGCCCCGGACATGGGCGTGGTGCGCGCCGACATGGGCGCCCCGACGGGCCGGCCGGCCTCCTCGGGCTGCGCCGCGGGCACGGGCGCGGCGGCCTGGCCCCTGGTGCTCCTCGCCCTCGGCTGGCGTCGGCGTCGCTCCACGATCCGTCACCGAGACTCGGCGGTGAGTCGGGCGGCGCGCGTGATGTGACGCGAGCGTCACCTGCGTCCGTCAATGACACCCTTATCGGGCGCATTCGCGCCCGGACGCCTCGTGTAGACCCCCCATTCCGGGACCAATGAGGTAACGATCCCCATTCGGCGGCCGAGGGGGCACGCCAAGGGTGGGTTAGCGTAATGAAGACAGACTATTGGATGCGAGCGCTCGCACTCCTGGTGGCGCTCGGCGTTGCCGCGTGCGGTGACGACGACGACACCGGCGCCGACATGTCGGACGCCATGACCGACGACATGGTCACGGTCGACAGCCCCATGGACGACGACATGGGCGACATGGGCGACCCATGCGACGGCATCGAGCAGTGCGCCGCCGAAGGCGTGGCCTGCGACGGCGACGACCTCGTCACCTGCGAGGCCAACGCGGATGGCTGCCTCATCGAGACCACCGAAGACTGCGCCGCGGCCGACGGTGGCTTCTGCGACGACGAAGCCACGCCGAACTTCTGTGCCGTCGCCCCCTGCTTCGGGCTGACGCTCTGCGACACCGAGAGCCGGGCCTGCAGCGACGACACGCTGGTCGTCTGCGAGATGAACGCCGACGGCTGTCTCGTCGAGACCATGACGGACTGTGCGGCCGACGATGGCGGCATCTGCGACACGGGGGGGGAGATGCCCGTGTGTGCGGTGCCCGCCGATCCCTGCGCGGGCCTGACCCTGTGCGCCGCCGAGGGCGCGCTCTGCGTGGGCGACGTGCTCACCGTCTGCGCGCCGAACGCCTTCGGCTGCCTCGTCGAGACGCGCAACCCCTGCATGGACTTCGACAACCCCGATGCGTCCTGCGACGACACGACGACGGCGACCTGCATCGGCGGTGCCGAGTGCGCCGGCGACGACCTCTGCACCACGGCGGGCACGAGCTGTGACGGCCCGACGCTCGTCAGCTGCGCGCCCGACGCCTACGGCTGCCTCCGGGAGACCGAGGTCGACTGCGCGGGCGGCGTGATGTTCGGCTTCTGTGACGATGGCGGGGCGAGCGCCTCCTGCGGCGTCGCGCCGACGGACCCCTGCCGCGACCTCACGGAGTGCGCGGCCGCCGGCCGGACCTGCGGTGGCGACACGCTGGCCATCTGCGCGCCGGACGCCGCAGGCTGTCTCCTCGAGACGTCCACGGACTGCACGGCGACGGACGCCATCTGTGACCCGACGGACCCGGCGATGTGCTCGCTCGTGCCCTGCCCCGCGGCGCGCCTCGAGGTCGACTGCGCGGCGGGCACGCTCTCGCTCGACACGTCGATGGGCACCGAGTTCTTCAGCGGCAACGCCTGTGACTCGGCCGGCAGCTACGCCCCGGCGGAGTCGGCCTTCACCTTCATCCCGAGCGAGGACGTCCGCGTGACCTTCGCGGCCTCCGCCGCGCCAGGCACCACCGACGACTACCAGCTCTTCGTGCTCGAAGGCACGGAGGCCGACAACAGCTGCGACGACACGAGCGCCTGCCTCGGCTCGGACGAGCGTGAGGGTGCCGACGGTCTCGTGACCCTGGATCTGCGCGCCGGATCGCGGAGCTACGTCCTCTACGACCTGGCCGGCGCCGCTGCCGGCCCGACCACCAGCGTCGACGTCGCCGTGACCTGCGAGGTCCCGGTCTGCGGTGACGGCACCGTGGGCGCCTTCGAAGCCTGCGACGACGGCAACCTGATGGACATGGACGGCTGCTCCGCGACCTGCACCGTCGAAGGGGGCTTCGGTTGCATGGGCTCACCGAGCGTGTGCACGCCGCTCTGCTCCAACGGCATGCTCGATCCGGGCGAGGCCTGTGACGACGGCAACGCCATGGACATGGATGGCTGCTCGGCGACCTGCACCATCGAGGACGGCTTCGGCTGCTCGGGTACGCCTAGCGTGTGTGCGCCGCTATGCGGCAACGGCACCATCGACGTCGGGGAGGCCTGCGACGACGGCAACACGGTGGACGCTGACGGTTGCACCCGCTGCATCACCGACATCCCGAGCGTGCGGCCGGCGCTGACGCTGTCCGGCAGCATCGACGCGACGGACCCGCTCTTCGATCGACCGAACGAGGGCTGCGTGGCCGGCACGCGCACGGGGCTGCACTACGACGCCTTCGACGTCATCAACCCGACCGCCAGCGCGATCACGATCGAGGCAGAGGCGACCTGGGCCGGCGACGGTTTCCTCGTGATCTACGAGGCGCCCTTCGACCCCACCATGGCGGTGATGAACTGCCTCATCGCGGATGACGACGCCCCCTTCCCCATCGGCACCGGCGGAAGCCTGCTGACCTTCACTGCGGAGCCGATGACGGAGTACGTCGTAGTGGCCACGACCTTCGGCGCGGCGGCCACCATCGGGGCGTACACCATCGACCTCACACCCATCGTCTGCGGGGACGGTGTCATCGAAGCGGACGAGGACTGCGACGACGGCAACGCGATGTCCACGGACGGTTGCAGCGCCAGCTGTGAAGTCGAGGCCGGCTTCATCTGCACCGGGACCGGTCCGAGCACGTGCCGAGCCACCGTTTGCGGGGACGGGATCATCGAAGGCGACGAGGAATGCGACGACGGTAATGCCCTGGCCACCGACGGCTGTAGCGATACCTGCGTCGAGGAATATCCCTTCGAGTGCACCGGTGAGCCGAGCGTCTGTACGTCCACCTGCGACGGAACGCTCGACGTCGGCGAGTTCTGTGACGACGGCAACATGATCACCGGCGACGGCTGCGACGGGTGCTTCGTGGAGTCGGGCTTCGTGTGCCGAAGCACGGGCTGCGTGACCTCGAGCTGCGGTAACTCGATGGTCGAGCTCGGCGAGAGCTGTGACGACGGCAACACCGTGACCGGCGACGGCTGCAACTTCTGCGCAGATGAAATCACCGCGGCCGGCGCCGCCGCACTGTCGTTCACGGGCAGCATCGACGTGACCGATCCCCAGTGGGACCGCCGCAGCGGCTGCTCGAGCTTTGGCGGAACTGCGAACCACTTCTACGACGAGCACTACATCACGAACTCCGGCACTACGTCGGTGGACGTGGACATTCTGGTCGACTGGGCGCCGGGCGAGGACGGGTACATTCACGTGCTCGACGCCACGACCTTCGTGCCTTCGGATCCCTTCGTGGGCTGCGTGTCGTCGAACGACGATTACGTGCCGGGCAGTGCCGCCCAGAGCGGGATCGACGGCCTCACCATCCCGGCCGGTGCCGAATACGTGATCATCACGTCGACGTTCTTCGCCTCGGACGCCATCGGCGCCTACACGATGACCGTCACGACGCCGGCACCCCCTCCCTGAGCAGGGCACCGCACGAACACGCGCAGCGGGCGCGTCGGCTTCGGCCGGCGCGCCCGTCGCCGTTCAGGGCTCCGACTGAACGACTGCTGCTCTTAGTGCCTCGGGGGATTCGCCAGCGTACGAGGCGCGTGATCAACGGGTCGCGCTCGACCCTCGTAGGCGCGAAGAAGGGCCCCTCATGTTTCGCTGCGTCGACGAAGTACGGTCTGGGATCAACTCGACTGCGACCGCATTTCCTCCGGCTCGTCTATCCCGAACTCAAGAAGGCGGCTTCAGCTGCCCGAGATAACGTGAGAACGGGACGGCAGCCTTATCCGCTATTCTCACAGCCTGCGGGCTGGTCGTTTTCGTATAGGTAACGGCGTAAAAAGCGCAACTTCGCATTCGCGCATCCTACGGGTCACCGATGATAGGTGATGCCTGTCACGGATCAGCTTGTGGCCGCAAATCGGCACTGGCAGTATGTTACCATGGACGATCACAAGACCATAGACCTCACACTCATCCCGAAATCGTTGACTCTGAAACGAGCCGCATCCTACTCTAATCTCTATACCACCTTATTGGCGGCCTCTCTCCTTGGTTCCCTGATTCCCTCGTCGGCGAGTGCCAGGACGTTTCGCGTAGTCACTCTGGCGGACGCACCGGCACCTCCGCTAACCGTTGCGGAATGCGGGGATCTTCCTGAACCCACCTGTACGTCAACGCTACCAAGCGCCGAGTGCACCCTGCGCGCCGCTGTGCAGTGGGCAAACAACTGCCCTGGCCACGATACTATCCAGCTGGACGCGCCCGGTGGAGGAACATACTCACTGACGGTCCTCAATGGCGCAGGTGGAGCCGAGGACAACGCAGACCGAGGTGATCTGGACGTTACAGAACAGGTCCGGATCGTCGGCATGGGCACCTCGCCGACGGCCCATATCGTCGACGGGCTAAATGCTGACCGCGTCTTCCATGCCATTCTCCCTCTCCTCGCCGCGCCCGATACCGGAGAAGTATCGCCCAGCATACTCACACTGGAGAACATGACGGTGCAAAACGGCACGGCGCAGAACGGTGGTTGCATCTACGCCGTACGACCCCCCGGAACGATGCTAGGGGGTGCTGGCCTTCTACTCGACACGGCGTTGGTTCGGAGTTGTACGGCGACGAACGATGGCGGTGCGATCCACATGGCCGAGAACACATACAAAGTGGAGGGTGTCGACTCTACGATTAGGGACAGCACGGCAACAGCCAACGGCGGCGGTATCTACAGCAAGGCTCTAGGAGTCGAGTTTCTCGACTCGGTCTTCACGATGAATAGCGCTGGCGCCGATGGCGGTGGCGTCTTTGCCGTTGACGCCGGACAAACCGTGGGGAGTGGCTTCGACCACTTTTACCAAGGTGTCGAGTTCATCGGCAACACCGCTGGCTCCGATGGAGGCGCAATCTACAGTGAAGAGACTCCCGCTGGAGCCGCCGCTGTACCGGGAAGGGCGCTCTCGATAGCTTTTTCTGACCTACGAAACAATGCGGCTGGCACCGCTTTCGGGAGCTCGGCCGGTGGGGCAGTCTATTCCCAAACCATCGTAAATGTGCAGTTCTCCAATCTCTCGAATAACACTATGACCTCGACCTCGAGCAACTACGGAGGTGCTCTCTTCGCAGAGAACTTGTGGCGAGTCCAATACTCAACCCTAAACGGAAATCGACTGGGCGATGACGGTTCAGCAGGAGGCGCCATTGCCGCGTTCGGTTCGGGATTCGTGCTGTTGTCATCCTTCTCGAATAACTACGCAAAGGCCTTTGGAGGAGCTATCGCAACGTTGTCGGGCACAACGACAGTCGAACGCGCATCCTTCCGCTACAACGAAGCAGCGACGGCAAGTGCGGTCGGTCACTTCGGGTCTGGGTCCCTTCGACTCATGGCGAGCGCCATAGGAGACAACGGTACGACGGCAACTAACCAGTGCTTTGGCACTACCTCGGCGGATTGGAATGTCAGCGATGACGCATCCTGTCTCGGCGCTCCTGATGACCTCAGCATGAATCCTGGATTTGTGGGGACCGCGTCACCACCGACGTCTCCTACCCTACAGTTCATTTCCGACGTCATTACCATCGGCTGCGCCTCCCCGGGCGTGGATCACTTCCCGGTTGGAAAGGGAACCGTCGCGATAACTGATCCGCTGGGGACTACTCTGCCCCAGGGCCCGGAGAACGACTCGGGCGCCATGGAGGTCACAGGCTGCTCGTAAAGGAGAATCCGTAGGCACGCGCGGCGGGCGCGTCGGCTTGGGCCGGCGCGCCCGTCGCCGTTCAGGGATCCGATGGCGCACCGCACGCTCCGGCCGAGGCCCGCTCAGCGGCGACGACGAGCGAGGAGGCCCGCGAGCATCAGCGCGCCGAGCGCGCCTGACCCGCCCCCGGCGGCGCAGCCGCCGCCCTTGGCGAGGAAGAACTCGACGTCCTCGGCCGCGCCGGTGCCCATGTCCTGGCCGGCGTCCGTGCCGGCGTCACCGGCTCCGCCATCCGGCGCGCCGCCGTCGGACATGCCGCCGTCGGACATGCCGCCATCGGACATGCCGGCGTCCTCGCCCATGTCCTGGGCGGCCGCGGGGACCGCGAGGCCGAGGAACACGAGGAGGGTCAGCGCGCGTCGCATGGCGCGCACGCTAGCAGACGGGCGGCCCGGGTCGAAAAGTGCGGGCGGACACCGCCCACCGGCCCCGAGATCGACGTTGACAGGCCCTCGCCGCCGCACATACTTCCGCTCCCTCACGCCGATGTAGCTCAGGTGGCTAGAGCGGGCGTTTCATACGCGCTAGGTCGCTGGTTCGACTCCAGCCATCGGCACCCGGCCTCAGCGGCCGCCACTCAGGGTCGATGCGGGCGGGCTCCCCACGCGGGGGTCCGCCCGTCGTCGTTCCGCACGCCGCCCCAGCCCTTCAGCCCATGGCTGCCGCCGGCGGGCGGCTGGCCGTTCCCACGTGCTCGGCGGCGATCTCGCGGAGCAACGCGAGGTCGAAGGGCTTGTCGATGCAACGGTTCGGGACCTGCTCGAGGAAGGCGCGCGCCCGCGGCGTGAAGGCGCCGCCCGTCATGAAGACGAAGCGTTCGGCGAGCCGCGGGTAATGAGCGTTCACCGCCTCGTAGACCTCCATGCCGGAGACCTCGGGCATCATCAGATCGCAGAAGATGAGGTCGTAGCCCGCGCCGCCCGGGGCGCTGAGGCGGTCGATGGCCTCGCCGCCGTTCGAGAGCACGTCGACCTCGTGCTGGCGGAGGGCCCGGCTGATGGAGCGCCCGACCAACTGCTCGTCGTCGATGACGAGCACGCGCGCCCGCCCGACCGTCGAGGGGTCGATGGGCTTGGCCGGCAGCGGGCGCGACGCCGGCACCATCCCGTGCGCCGGCGGCAGGCGCACCGTGAAGGTGGTCCCCTCGCCGACGACGCTCTGCACGTTCAGCTCGCCGCCCGCCTGGGTGACGATGTTCCGGCAGATCGCCAGGCCGAGGCCCGTCCCCTCGGAGACGGGCTTGGTCGTGAAGAAGGGGTCGAAGATGCGCCCGACGAGCTCCGGCGCGATGCCGCGTCCCGTGTCCTCGATGGCCACGAAGGCCCAGCCCTCGTCGTCGGTCCCCGCGTGCACGCGGATGAGGTTCTCGCCGGCGCGGTCTTCGGGCATCGCCTGCGCGGCGTTGATGAGTAGGTTCAAAAAGACCTGACCCAGCCGCGACTCGTTGCCACGCACCACCGGGATGGACTCGATGCGCTTCTCGAGCCGCGCCCGGTAGCGGAGCTCGTTCCAGCACATGTTGATCGAGCTCGCGAGGACCTCGGGCACGTCGACGGCGCCCTGGTCTTCGTCGTCGCCGCGGCTGAAGGTCTTCAGGTCGCGGACGATGTCGCTCATGCGCCGCGCGCCGTGCGCCGCCTCCTCGAGCTGGAGCTTCACGAGCTGCACCCGCTCCGGCGTGAGGTCGCGCTCCAGCTCCTCGCGGGAGAGCCGCAGGTTCGAGAGCACGTAGGCCAGCGGGTTGTTGAGCTCGTGCGCCACACCCGCGGCGAGCGTACCCACGGACGCCATGCGGTCCGCCAGGTGGAGCTGCGCCTGCATCTCCTTCCGCTCGGTCACGTCGCGGATCATCCGCAGCGCCGAGGCCCGGCCGCCAAAGTCGAGGGGGATGGTGACGCTCTCCCCGGTCACCGTATGCCCGTCGCGCCGCAAGAGACGCAGCTCGCGCGGCGGCGTGGGCTGCCCCGCGTTGAGGGCGCCGATGCGCTCCGCGCGCACCGCCGGCTGGTCGTCCGGATGAACGAGCTCCTCCTCGGTCATACCGCGCACCTCGTCGACGCCCTCGAAGCCGAGGTAGTCCACGAGGCGTGCGTTCGCATAGGCGACGACGCCGTCGGCGCCGGTGACGTAGATGGCGTCGGGCGCAGATTGCACGAGGCGCTGAAACGCCTCCTCGGCGCGGAGGAGCGCCTGCTGACCCCGGCGCCGCCGCCGGGCCGCCGTCGCCAGCCGGGTGGCCACGAGCAGCCGGGTCCGGAGCATGTCCGGGTCGATGGGCTTGGCGATGTAGTCGCTCGCCCCGGCGTCCATCACCGCGTGGAGGTCCTCCGGTCGGTCCCGACCGGTCACCACCAAGAGCGCGATGTCCTCGCCGTTGGGGCGCCGACGCACCGCGCGGCACACGTCGAGGCCGCTGATGCCGGGCAGCGTCCAGTCGACCAGCATCAGGTCGAAGGGCTTCTCTTCGTGGAGGCGCAGCGCCGTCTCACCGGTGCCCGTCGTGAGCACCTCGTAGCTCCGCTCTGCCAGCAGCTCCGCGAGGAGCCGCCGCATCGAGACGCTATCGTCGACTACCAGCGCGCGCAGAGCCACCCGGGTTCGTCCTCCGGCGGCAGCCTAGCAGCTGCGCCGCTCGTTCGAGGAAGCCGCTCTCAGGCGACGACGTTCAGGTTTCGCCCCTTAGCCGCGTTCAGGGACTGCCGCGGGGTCTCGACCTTCGCCGGCGCACCAGCGCCTTCGATCAGCTGAAGCGCAGCGCGGCCGTTCTGCTCGGCGGCGCCCTGCACCTTCTGGAAGATGGCGCCGGCGTATTGGGCGCCCGTGGAGAGGCCGTTGACGGAGCTCATGGTGAAAGAGAGTACGGCGATGGCCCCGGCGCCTTGAGCCTCACTCCCACTCGTGATGCACGGCCACGTCCGGCGCGTCCTTCCGCCGGAACGTATGACTCCCGAAGTAGTCGCGCTGCGCCTGGATCACGTTCGCCGTGCCGTCGGCCGTCGTGAGCGTGTCGAGCCACGTGAGGCTCGCCGCGAGGCCCGGGATGGGCAGGCCGGCCCGCGCGCCCGCGGCCACCACGCGGCGGAAGGCCGGAACCCGGCGGCGGAGCTCCTCGGCGAAGACCGGCGCGAGCGCCAGCGGACGCTCCGGGTCCTCCGCGAGCGCCTCGGCCACGGGCTCGAGGAAGCGCGCGCGGATGATGCAGCCGGCGGTCCAGATGCGGGCGATGGCGCTGAGATCGGTGCCGTAGCCCTTCTCCTCGCTCGCCGTGCGGAGCATCCAGAAGCCCTGCGCGTAGCTGGCGACCTTGGCGCAATAGAGGGCGTCGCGGAGGTCGTCGGCGCCGAGCTCCCCGATGCGGCCCCGGCCGAGGCCGAGCGCGGGCTCCGCCGCGACGCGAAGGGCCTTGAAGGAGCTCAGACCGCGCGCGTCGACGGCCGCCGCGATGGTTGGAATGGGGATGCCCATCTCGATGGCGGCGAGCACGGTCCAGCGGCCCGTGCCCTTCTGTCCGGCGCGGTCGAGGATGGCGTCGACGAGCAGCCGGTCCGGATTCGTCGGGTCCGCCGTTCGGAAGATCGCCGCCGTGATCTCGATGAGATAGGACTCGAGCTCGCCTTCGTTCCACGTCGCGAAGGTCTCGGCGACCTCGGCCCCACCCTGCCCGAGGCCGCGGCGGAGCAGCGCCGCCGTCTCGGCGATGAGCTGCATGTCGCCGTACTCGATGCCGTTGTGGACCATCTTCACGAAGTGGCCCGCCGCGCCGGTCCCGCAATGCGTGACGCAGGGGCCCGCGGTGCCCACGGCGGCGACCTTCTCGAGCGCGGGCCGAAGCCGCTCCCAGGCCTCCACGTCGCCGCCGGGCATCATCGAGGGACCTTCGAGCGCGCCCTTCTCGCCCCCGCTGACGCCCATGCCGACGAAGCGCCAGGACCTCGCGTCGTCGGCGCGGCGCTCCGTGTCGTGGAAGAGGCTGTTGCCGCCGTCGACGACGATGTCGTCCTGCTCGAGATGCGGCGCGAGGCCGGCCAGCACGGCGTCCACGGCCTTGCCGGCGTTGACCATCATGAGCACCCGGCGCGGCCGCTCGAGGCTCCGAACGAAGGCGGCCGCGTCCTCGGCGATGGCGAACTCGTGCCCGGGCTCGGCCGCCTGAAGCCGCCGCCCGGCCTCGGGGTCCAGGTCGAAGCCCGCCACGCGAAAGCCCTTCCGCGCGAAGTTTCGCGCCAGCGACTGACCCATGACGCCCAGTCCGATGATCCCGACGTCGTTCGTTCCGACTTCCGAAGTGCTCATGGCCCCGGTGTACCAGCTCGACCGCGTCGCCGTATGCCTACCCCTTCGCCCCTTCACTCCGGGGTGCGGGCGTCGATTTCCCCAGGAGGCCATGGGTGACCGCCTCGCAGAGCTCCTCGAGAGACACGGCCAGCCTCACGCCGAGGTGGACTACGGCGCGTCGCAGGGGTCGTCCTGGCGCCTCCAGGAGCGCATCTACCTGCTCCATGCCCAGGGGCACGTGACCATCGAGGGAGCCCGCTGGGCGACGGAGAGGATGTCCCAGATCGTGGCCGACGAGTACGGGCGCCGCGGGCGCCGAATCTACATCGCGTGGTCCTTCGAGGGCATCCTCGACTACGGGACCACGGTGGGCCTTCACTTCGTCGACTGGTTCAAGACGCACCGCGCCGCGGTCAACCGCTTCATGATGCTCACCGAGAACCAGATCCTGCGCATGACGGCGCGGACGGCGAGCATCGCCATCCCGTCGTCCGGCCTGCGCTTTCCGAGCACGGCCGCGGAGTTCGACGAGGAGCTCGCGGTGTGGATCGGACGCCTGCAGCGCCGCCTGGCCGCGACGGCCTGAGGGGCCTCAGTTGACCTGCTTGTCCATGCCCTCCCAGTAGGGCGCACGGAGCTTGTACTTCTGGAGCTTGCCCGTCGCCGTCCGCGCGAGCACCGCCCGGAACTCGATGGACTTCGGGCATTTGTAGTGGGCGAGCTTCTGCCGGCAGTGGTGGATGAGGTCCGCCTCGCTGGCCTCGGCGTCCGGCGCGAGCACGACCAGCGCCTTGACCATCTCGCCCCACTTCGCGTCGGGCACGCCGATGACCGCCGCCTCGGCGACCGCCGGGTGGCTGAAGAGCACGTCCTCGACCTCCACGGATGACACGTTCTCGCCGCCGGTGATGATCACGTCCTTCTTTCGGTCCGTGATGGTGACGTGACACTCGTCGTCGAGGCGCCCGCCGTCGCCGGTGTGGAACCAGCCGTCCCGGAGCGCCTCGGCGCTCGCGTCCGGGCGCTCCCAGTAGCCCTCGAGCACGTGGTTGGAGCGGGCGAGAACCTCGCCCTCGTCGCTGATCTTCAGCTCGACGCCGATGGCGGGCGCGCCGGCCCGGGAGAGCCGCGCGGCGCGCTCGGCCGGGGTGAGCGCGTCGTCCTCCGGGCGCACGCGGTTGATGGTGAGGAGCGGCGCGGTCTCCGTGAGCCCGTAGATCTGCATGAGCTCCCACCCCAGCTCGGTCTCGACGCGCTCGATGGTACGGGTCGGCGGCGGCGCGCCGGCGGTCACGAAGCGCACCTTGCCCGCACCGGGGATGGGGCCGTCCCAGGCCTTGGCGGCATCCAGCACGCGCGCGAGCACCGCCGGGGCGCCGCACATGAGCGTGATGCCGTGGGCCTCGATGCGCCGGAGGATTTCGGCGCCGTCGACGGCGCGGAGCACGACCTGCTTGGCGCCCATGCCGGCGAGCACGAAGGGCATGCCCCAGCCGTTGCAGTGGAACATGGGCAGCGTGTGCAGGTAGGCGTCGCGCTCGCTCACGCCGGCGTGGAGCCCGAAGATGGCGGCGTTGAGCCAAAGGTTGCGGTGCGTGAGCTGCACGCCCTTGGGCTGGGCCGTCGTGCCCGAGGTGTAGTTGATGGTCGCCGTCGCGTCCTCATCGCCGGCCCAGGGCTGCGGGTCGCCTTCACCGCCGAAGACGCGCTCGTCCGTGGCGAGGCCCAGCTGGATCTTGTGCTCGACGTCCAGGCCCTCGACCTCCGTGCGCAGCGACTTGTCGAAGAGGAGCATGCGCGCGCCGGAGTGCCGGACGATGTAGCGGATCTCGTCCGCGTTCAGGCGGAAGTTGATGGGCACGAAGACCCGTCCCCAGCTGCACACGCCGTGGAGCGAGACGAGCAGCCGCGCCGCGTTCTGCGAGACCATCGCCACCCGGTCGCCGGGCGCGAAGCCCAGCGCGTCGCGGCGCGCCGCCTGACCGCGCGCCATGGCGTCGAAGCGGGACCAGCTGAGCTCCCCCAGGCCGTCGTCCATCGGCTCGTCCACGACGGCGGTGCGCGGTCCATGGACCTGCGCGGCGCGGCGGAAGTAGTCGGCGACGGTCAGCGGGATCTTCATGCGGGCCTCCACCGGCGGCGCGCAGGAAGCCCTCCCGCCCCGACCCGCCGGGCCTCGGAAGGTACCAAAGGCGGCCGGCGCCTCGACGCAACCACCGACCGGCATGTCGAAGTGGGGCTAGGATGCCGTCATGGAGCCGGATCCGCTTCGAGTGAGGCCGGACCCCACGGCGATGGGCGACGCCCGCGCCAGCGAGCTTCTCCGTATCGTTCGAGGCTCTCCGGCCCTGGACCGGGCGCTTGGCGCGCTCGCCACGCTGGGCCTCCCGGCGGGCGCCGTCGCTGCGGGCGCCGTGGTGGGCACCGTATGGAACGCGCTCACGGGGCGCGACGCGCATCATGGGATCGCCGACCTCGACGTCGTCTACTTCGACGCCGAGAACCCGCACGCGGAAGAGGAGGCCCGCGCCCGCCTCGAGACGCTCCTTGGCCCACGCTTCCCCTGGCCCATCGAGGTCGTGAACCAGGCGCGCGTGCACGAGTGGTACGAGGCGCATTTCGGCTACGCCGTCCGCCCCTTCACCTCCGTCCTCGATGCGATGCACCACTGGCCCACGACCACGACGGCCATCGCCCTCGCGCCGGACGGCAACGTCAACGCGCCCTTTGGTCTCGAGGACCTCTTCGCGCTCCGCGTCCGCCCGAACCGCGCCCTCGCCTCCGAAGCGACCTACCGGCGCAAGACGGAGCGCTGGAGGGCTCTGTGGCCGGAGATCGAGGTCGTGGCCTGGTGAGGGGCGGGGCCAGGTAGTCGCTTGGCGCGGCTAGCGGCGCCGGTCCGCTTCCAGCCGCCGGATGGCGCGGCGGAGCGCCACCGCCTCGCTGACCACGGGGGCGCGCTTCTGCTCGGCGGCCACGAGCCGCTCGGCGACCTTCCGGTCGTGGGTCAGGCGAAGGAGCTGCTTCCAGAGGCCCGCCGGGGACGCCTCCCGTTTCACGCGCCACGCGCGGTAGGCCAGGGCGACCAGAGCGGCCACGACCGCGAATCCGATCACGTTCACGCTTCGTTGGACGGGCGTTCGCCCGCGGCGTGACGGCTCAGGCCGGGGCGAGCAGGCCGGCGAGGCAGTCCACGGGCGCCGGGTCATCGCGGCACGCCTCGATGGCGGCAGAGCCCACCCGGCGCGTGAAACGCCCGTCCGCGTGCTCCGCCAGGATGCAGGGAAAGGCTCCGCCGGCGGCCTCGGCCATCGCGGGCGTGAGCTGATCCCGGTACGCGGCGTCCACGGGCACCGGGAACGCCACGCGACAGGCCTTCCACGCGGCGCCCTCCCGCAGGCCCTCGTACGTGATGTCGCAGAGCGCGCAGGGGTCCTTCCGGCGGCGTACACGCTCGACGGCGTAGCGAAGCGCACCGCCGAGGGTGAAGTCGGCGGCATAGATGAGCACCAGCCGCTTCACCGGCGCCGCGTCGACGCGATCCTCCCTCATGGATCCAGGCTAGTACGCCGGCGTCGCAGCTAGCGCACCTCGTCGCGGATCCGCAGGTCGGGGTAGTGCGTCTTCATGAACGCGAGCGCCAGCGCCGTATGGCAGCGCTCCGGATGCGCCTGACGCTTCGTCGGACACGCGCAGCCGAGAAAGACCTCGCCCTCGCGCGCGAGGGCCGCGAGCGCATCGAAGGGCGTGCGATCCTCCGCGAAGCGCCGCGCCACCGTCGCCTCGTAGCGCACGCGGAAGACGCCGAAGGCCTCGGCGTCCGGCCTCGCGAGAAAGGCCTCGACCGCGTCCGCGTCGGGTCGCAGCACGTGCCGCGTGTGCTTGCGCGCGTCCTGCCGCGTGCCCTCGGGGAGCTCCGCGGCCGGACGCCCGCGCCGGATCTGGTAGCGACCGAGAACGACTCAGCTCTTCACGTCACCGCGGGCGAAGATGCTCGCGACGTAGGCGAGCACGTCCGTCGCGCTCGCCTCGTTGTAGCCGTAGTACTTGATGAGCCGGCTTTTGATGACGTCGATCTTGTCCTGCGTCTCCTTGTCGATGACGTTGGAAACGAAGCTGCTGAGCTTGATGGAGTCCTTCTGGTCTTCGAAGAGCTTCATCTCGAGCGCGCGCCGTAGCCGGTCGTTCGTGTCGTAGGTGAAGGTCTTCCCCTCGAGCGCGAGGTGGCCGATGAAGTTCAGGATCTCCCGGCGGAAGTCGTCCTTCCGCGCGTCGGGGATGTCGATCTTCTCCTCGATGGAGCGCATGAGCCGCTCGTCCGGCTCGTCGTCCTTGCCCGTATACTTGTTCTTGACCTTCTGCTTCATCAAGTACGCGCGGATGTTGTCGATGTAGTTCGCGCAGAGCCGGGCGATGGCCTCTTCGTCGGCGCTGATGGCGCGCTGCACCTCGTTCTTGACGATCTCGTCGTACTCGCCCTTCACGACGCCGATGAGCTCCGAGTACTGCTTCCGGTCGTCCTCGGCGCTGATGAGCGAGTGGTGCTGGAGCCCCTTTTCGAGCTCGTTGAGCACCATGAAGGGGTTGATGTAGCCCTCGTTCCCCTCGCGCACGAGCGCGTTCGAGATCTTGTCCTGGATGAAGCGCGGGCTGATGCCGTCGAGGCCCTCGCGCTTCGTCTCCTTGCGGAGCTCCTTCACGTTGTCCTGCGTGTAGCCCGGCAGGATCTTCCCGTCGTAGAGCTTCGCCTTCTGGAGCAGCGAGAGCTGGTGCTTCTTCGGCTCCTCGAGGCGGCTCATCACGGCCCACATGGCCGCGACCTCGAGCGTGTGCGGCGCGACGTGCTTGCCCTTGAGCTTCTCGGCGCCGAAGTCCTTCTGGTAGATCTTGATCTCCTCGGACATCTTCGTGATGTACGGGATGTCGATCTTGATCGTCCGGTCGCGAAGCGCCTCCATGAACTCGTTGTTCAGGAGCTTCTTGTACTCGGCCTCGTTCGTGTGGCCGATGATCACCTCGTCGATGTCGGTCTGCGCGAACTTCTTCGGCTTGACCTTCTGCTCCTGCGTCGCGCCGAGCAGGTCGTAGAGGAAGGCCACGTCGAGCTTGAGCACCTCGACGAACTCGATGATGCCGCGGTTCGCGACGTTGAACTCGCCGTCGAAGTTGAAGGCCCGCGGGTCCGAGTCGGCGCCGTACTCGGCGATCTTCCGGTAGTTGATGTCGCCGGTGAGCTCCGTCGAGTCCTGGTTCTTCTCGTCCTTCGGCTGGAAGGTGCCGATGCCGATGCGGTCCTGCTCGCTCAGGAGGAGGCGCTTGACCTTCACGTGGTTGGCGACGACCCGGGACCAGTCGCCGTCGTAGCGCTCCATGAGCTCCTTGAAGATGAAGCGGCAGGCGGGGTTCAGGTCGCCCCTCACGCGCACGCGCTGCGCGTCGCTGCCGAGGCGGAGCTCGCGGATGGCCTTCTCGCGCCACTCGAGGGGAATCAGCCGGAGCGGCTCGTCGTGCATGGGGCACGGGAAGACGTCGTCTTCACCCGCGAGGCCCGTCTCGGCGAGGTTCGTCCACTCGTAGGAGTAGAGCGCGCCCTCAGGCGTCTTCGAGTAGGCCTCGATGCCCTTCTTCAGGAGTCGCGCGATGGTGCTCTTCGAGGAGCCCACGGGGCCGTGGAGCAGGATGATGCGCTTCTCCGGGCCGTAGCCCTGGGCCGCCGCGCGGAGCACGTGCACGAGGCGCATGAGCGGGATGTCGAGGCCGAAGATCGCGTCCTTGCCGCCGTCGATGGGATCCTTGAAGAAGGGGTAGCGGACGAGGCGCTTCTTGTTGTCGATGTACTCCTCTTCGCCGTAGCTCACGACCATGTCGTAGAGCCGCTGGTAGGCGTTCCGGGTCACCCGCGGCGACGTGCGTACGATGCCGAGGTAGTCCTCGAAGGAGCCCTCCCAGTGGAGGTCTCGGTACCGGTCGTAGTCCTGGAGCGCGGCGATGCGCGCGACCATGTCTCCCACGTGTTTGCCTCCTAGGCCGTCCCAGGGCGCGCCGCCCGGGGACCACGTGAACGTACCATCGCTCCGGGCGGCGCGCCCCGAGCTACTCGGCGGCGCCGGCCTCGGCGACCATATCCT
>ERZ1740059.139-NODE-139-length-38891-cov-9.811309_pt1 | contig 38891 bp, 27 predicted proteins | sample MGYA00581744_ERZ1740059 | MGnify/ENA primary metagenome ERZ1740059 (study PRJEB43018, sample SAMN04849738) | marine metagenome | isolation source: floating plastic debris | place: Pacific Ocean | collected 2008-08-28 | study: EMG produced TPA metagenomics assembly... | reverse complement strand
CCATCAATTGATAACTGACAATTTTGACAGCCTGCTGTTTCATCAGATGAACCAATCAGCATAAATTGTGAGTTACGTTTTTGTTGCCAATCGTCTAACCATTCACAATGGCTAGAATATCCATTTTCTTCTAAATTATATTGTGCTTGAAATAGCTTACGAGAACCAAAAATTATACGTTTATTTTTTGTTTTAAGTGAAGAGAGTTTATGATTTTTTAAAGATAAACGACGTTGTTTTTGATGAATTTTCCATTTTAACTGTTTTTTTTCTGTCTTATACCCATTGATTCCGCAGCATGGATAAAGTTTTTTTAATTTCTTTATTTGATCTGTAATTGATTTCTTTAAACCTTTTATTGATAACTGTAATTCTTTTATCTGTCTAGTTAAACATTCTTTTGATGAAGATATTTTACCTTTTATTGAAGCGTAAACACTATTAAACTGCCGTGCATTGATACCGTATATTTTTTGATATGAAGATTTAATCCGATTTAATTTTTCACCCCTAGATAATGCAATATAAAGATTTCGCTCTACTTTACCAAACAACTTCCCCATCTCTTCACAAAAGTGAATAAGGTCCGACGGGACTAAAGTTTGATAAGTTACACTACTCATTTTAATGAATCTGCTACTTCTCTTAATTACTGGACAATTCCGGCTCTTGATAAATCCATAAACTTTAACTCATAACCGATAATACCTTTGTTTTTGTTCAGTAAAGTATAAGATTGTTGAATTTTTGTGTAGCTGTTGTTAAGCCCCTGTTCTGGATTAGGCAAGTGTTCAAGCACGTGGGCACTGATGACACCATCGAAGCATTCGTCTGCAAATGGTAACCTCCTCACATCACTTTGATAGATTTGATGACTAATGTTTGTTTGACTTAGTTTTTGACGAGCAATTTTAAGCATCTGAGGCGAAATATCAACTCCAGTAATGTGGGTTGTTGGATTGATAGTTTGAGCAAATGCAAGGCTAAACGCTGCTGTGCCAATTCCACAATCACAAATCGTCAAATTGTCTTGCCAGTGAGGCAGAATATCAGCATCTTTCAGCGATTTCCACAGTTCCCGATAGGCATGGCAATGCCCTAGAAGACGAAGATGCTCATGCCACCCCAGAGCAGCCCTATCATAGGTTTGAGACAGTTGCGTGGCTGTAGGATAGACTCGTTGAAGAGAGACTCGCCACCATCCAATTCTCCATTCCATTGCTTCCATAATTTTTAGTTTGTGATATCTAATTCTCAAGGGCGGGAAAATCATTAATGTTCGATTATTTACTCCCGCTGCATTTAATTGTTAGTTAGGAATTCGGAGGTTTTACTCAGCCTTCTTCGCCACAATAAAAACCCCTTTTAATGTAAACACCCCTTTCCGTATGCTTTTGTTCGGTTGCCAATGGTAGTCAATTGTAAAACCAGCATCGCTCAAAATATTTTCTAATTCTTTGCTAGTAAAAACTTTAACTAGCGGTATCAATCGCAAAAATCTTCCCATCCAGGCGATAACCTTAAACCACTTCATCGTATCTCCCAAACACGCCGTACTGGTGACGAAAACCCCCCCTGGTTTGAGCATCTTGTAAACTTTAGCAATTACTTCTTTCTTGTTTTCAAGTAAGTGCAAAATACCCAGTCCTAACACTACATCAAATGTTTCCGAGGCTACAGTTAATTCTTCGATAGTCAATTGTTCAAAGGTGACATTGTTGATGTTTTGTGCCTCAGCTTTACCTTGAGCAATTTTAATCATTTCCTCGGAGAAATCTATTGCCCGAATATGTTTAACATAAGGTGCGTGAATAATAGCAGTCCCTCCCGTACCGCAGCCAAACTCTAGCACTTCCATCTCTGGCTTAAAGTATTCCTGTGTGACTTGCAGTTTTTTTTGATAAGCTGCTTCATCAGCAATAGGTTCTTGAGAATAGCCTTCGGCAATTTTGTTCCAAAATTTAGCTGAATGATTCATGGTATTTTCCTTCCTTATTTTTCTATTTCTTCCACTTCCAAGCACACCAGATAATCGCTAATAGAGAAACAACTTCTATAGTTGCAAAAAATATATCGTCAAGATCTCTAACTCCATTATTGATAATCATGGCGATCGCTAATGTAGCTGCAAAGATATTTACCCAGCGATTAAGGCTATATTTTAAGACTCGCGATAAAATAACCAACGCAACAATCGCTTAGAAACCTGGGCGATGCGAGCGTATTCTCCAATGCTGTACATGATGTTTTCAAATATTATATTTTCTATATTTCCAAAGATAGGGGGTGACGTAGCGTGAAGAGCAAGGAAAAGGAAAAAAAACTTAACAATACCGCTAACGCTTGAGGTCAAGGGTGCCCGTCAGCAGCAGATACAAACCCTGTGGGAAGGCAAAAGCGATGGTCATTTGTGTAACGTCTCGAAGAGAAAAACCGCCGCCTTCGACCATCCCTCGTCCGTCTGCTGCATTGAGATGTTACGGCAACACCTTCTACTCTAAAGCTGCTGTTCGTGACTTCTACTTAGCAAAGGTTATAATTTAGATACATAATAAATACAGTTCAACATGTATCCATGCTGAACTGTAAAAATGTATGATTAAATGCACATCCGCACAACAAGTAAAGCAGAATCACTTAACCTGAATCGGCGCTAAAGCCACATTTTTGTAATAATGATTTAAGATTTGTAGATGGTTGTAACCTTGAGAGGCTAAATACCTAGCGCCGTATTGACTCATACCTAAACCATGTCCCCAACCAAGACCATTTAGTACAAAAGTATTATCTTCTGCTTTGTTAACGGTGAAGCGGGTACTATTAAGCTTAAGTGAGGTTCTTACCTGTTCTCCTTTTAGTTCTTTAACGCCTTTTTCACCAACAATTTGCAATTTCTTAACGCTGTTAAATGGTGATAATTCTACAGATCTAATTTCCTTGATATTGCCGACTTCAGGAAACTTTTTGCTGATTTGCGTAGATGAAAAACTTTTCTGCCATTTACATCTAGGGGCAATTTTAGCAAGATCTGGGGTATTTAAGTCGAAGTCTGGAACTGCACGTAAATAAGGTAAACTGTTACCCCAAACGTCTTCTACGTTTTCAGTATGTCCGCCAGAACAAGCATGGAATACTGATTCGATTATCTGATTGTTATGAGTTAATACTTGCCCTGCGGTAGCATCTACTGCGGCGTAAATTTTAGGATGCTCTGCGACAACGCCTTTGTAAATCTGCCATTTATCTGGGGTATCTCCGACATCATAAAGAGGATTAGTTTGCTGTCTCTGTCGTCTGTAAAGGGCGTAACTACGAGCGGCTATGGCTTGAGCTTTTAGGGCTTCAGGATGCCATCGAGCATCCATTTCACCACCTAAAACGCTGTAGAGATATTCTTCTAAATCAACCCAGTTAACGGCGGTTAATCCTTTCTCTGTAGGGATAACTAAGGTTCTACCGCGATACCAGCGATCGCCAATATAAACATATCCTTTACCTTCAGGTTCAATCCAGAATAAAGGAGATTTCCACTTATCTAGAGCTACTCCACCTTGAACAGGTTGAGCGAAGTAAGCTTCTCTTGCTGGTAATTTTCCTAAACTATTTCCGTTACCATCTTTGATAATTGCAGCGGTGGAACTACCAACCTTGACTTGTTTCACATCTCGCTTAATTGCCACGCGCATAATTACCGATGCTTGTGCTGGGACAATCAAAAACATCCACAGCAGTACGCCGAGCCACCAATGACGTACTTTTATCTGGGATAAAATTGAAGGATTGTTTAATCGGAATTTCATGCTACTTGTAATAATCTGGTTAGATTTATATATGTTTGACGGACATTCAAGCAGTAGTTTCCCGTAAACCTGATTTTTATTTAAGAAAATGCAGGTTTATGGGGCTAATAATAATTATATATTTTTTTTAGTATTCGAGATAAAGTTTATTTGCTACAATAGATTGTCTATTTTTTAACTAACCATGTTGGGAATTTTTAATCTATATAAGAATTAATCAAGTGTTAAAAAAATTGTAATTACCAATGAGCATTTTTATCAACAAAAAATCAGCAGCCCTGGATTTAAAAGGTGCTGCTGATGGAATGGTGTGTGATTTGGGGGAAATATAGGAATCCGATTTGATTTTTGAACTTATTTGTGTAGGTAGGCAAGAGGCAAAAGGCAAGAGGCAAAAGGGTTATAGGAGATTAAAGGGTACCTATCTCTCTCAATTTTCAATTAGGATTCCTATATAATGAAGACAAATTTTATATATGAAAGGCCATTCTAAACTTAAGCATGCTTTACATTTTATGGAATGGAATAGAACTGTGTGCCATTGAAGTTTGTCATTTGAGAAATAGTAGGTCAAACTTAGTTTTTTAGAAGAGCCGCACCCGAATAATTTTTTCATCAACACTATTACCGGTGCTAAAGGCTTTATCAAATCTCAGATTTTGTCTACTATTATGTCGGGAGTAAGGTCTAAAATTACGTCTGCCATAACGTCCAAAATTACGTCTGCCATAACGTCTCAAATTACGTCTACGACGACCTCTAAAACTACCTCTACGACGACCTCTAAAACTACGTTTAAAATTAATATTGACTAATTCAACTGTATCTGCATTGGCGTTGTGTGCTGTATCAAAGTTACCCGGTACAAGCAAGGATTTTGATGCTCTAGATGTTCTTGTTAACTCAAGACTATTATGAGGATGATTGGCAGAGGCTGGTTTTGCGCTAATTGCTAACTGCCCAACACTACCGAATAATAGGATAGATGCAATTGTAGAAGTTGCTAATTTTTTGAGTTTCACGATCTATAGTTCCTCGTAGTGTGTTTGTGTCCCTTTCCTTAATTACTAATATCGGGGATGACACTGAGGAACTACTGATTATTAACTGAGGATTTGGTAAGAGTTATCTGAGAGGATGTTTAAAAAGTATAGTTTTTAAAGGAATTCTCGGATTATCCCCCCTTATAAAGGGGGGTTGAAGTCTCCCTTTTTTAAGGGGGATCTAAAAAGTTTTAAGCTATATTAATCACCCATCCTTACATCCTCTGAGAAAGCTGAGAAAGAAACATTTCTCCTCTAATGAGAAAAAGAGGAAGTTATGGAATAATACGGAGATTTTTTTTAAACATAAACTGTTTGCGATTTACTTGCTTCATTGGCGATAATTCCCACCAAATTTAAATTATCGAGAATTTCCGTAGCTTGAACTAATTCACTTTGCCTGATTTTACCCATGCGCTCCACCATAATGATGCCGTTACATAAGGAAGCTAGAATCCGAGCGTCTACTGTATCTAAAATTGAAGAAGCATCTATCAAAACTAAATCGTAGTTTCGCGTAAATATATCTAACAGTTCTTTCATTCGCCGGGAACTAAGTAATTTCACTGTATCATCTGGTATTGGTCCGCCAGTTAAAATATCTATTGCAGGATGAACTGGTTGCACGTAATCTGAAATAGGACCATTTGTCTCTTCTAATAATAGTAAGGAGAGTCCCCAATCGTTAGAAAGTTCTAGAGTAGAGTGTAAGCTGGGATTTCGCAGGTTGGCATCAATCACTAAAACTCGTTGATGCATTCTAGCAGCACTTACGGCCAATCCTAATGTTGATGTTGATTTTCCTTCTCCAGGCAGTGCTGAAGTTATCATCAAAGATTGACAATGTAGGGGATATTTTAATATCTGAATATTTTGGTAAGCCATATCCAGGGTTTCGTGGCAAGGTAAGTAGGCTATGGCTTCTGAAAAAGAAGGGTACGGCGAATGCCATTTTCCCAATGGTAAACCTAAAAGTTTTCTTCGTTCGCGGTGTGGTGGGAGTTTGGGTATTTTTCCCAGCAAGCGCACCTTAGTAAGCTTGGTTAATTCTTGGGGGGTGTAGATGGTGTCGTTAAATAGTTCTAAAATTAAAGCTAAGGCTATACCTAAAATTGGACCTGTAACTGCCCCTGCTAATAAAATTAATATTTTGGAGTTACCAATTTTAGTTCCTTTATCTGGTTGTTCGAGTATTTGCCAATCAAATCCCCCTTGAGCAATTTTTAGCGCCAAGGATTGACGTACTTCCATCAACCCAGAGAGGGTTTTGCGGTTGCTTGCTACCTCTGGTAACAGACGATTATATTGTGCGATTAATGCGGGATATTTATTTAACTCTAAACGGAGTTGCCTTTCAGATTCAATTAAGCTTTGTTGATTTGCACGCAAACCCAAAGCGTTTGTCTGCAATTGAATCATATCTTCGACTAATTTTAAATCAATCCCCGCAAGTTGCCCTTTTGTCAATAGTGGCTGTGCTGTATTATTAAGAAGTTCTGCTCTCGCTCCCAAACTACGTCCCCTTTCTTGTCGCAATAAAGCCAATTGACTTTGACGCTGTTCTAAAAGTTTTTGTACTGTGGGAGAATTATCAGTAAATCGCTGTCTTTGTTCTGCTAAAGCAAGTTCTGTTTTTTGAATCTCATCTAGCAGGGATTGGTAACGAGTTGACTGACTCAGACGAGAGGATAAGACAGCATTTCTAGGAGAAGCAGCTATTTGTTGCTCTAAATTTTTGTAACGAGCTTGTACATCTTTTAACTGAGCAGTGGTAGTATTAAGCTCTTTTTTGACTGCGGCAATTGATTCTAAAAGAATTGTACTTTGTACTTGTGGGTCAACTACATTATATTTTTTGCGGAACCTTTCTAAGTTTGTCTCTGATTCAATTACTTGTTGTTTAATTTTGGGAAGTCTTTCGTTGACGAAAGCCAGCCCTTTAGATAAACGTTCTTTTTGCTGTTCTTTATTAAATTGCTGATAAATTACTTGTAAAGCTTGCAGTACTCTCTGTGTTTTTACAGGATCTTTGTCTTGAAAGGAAACTTCAAACACCTCGGAAGGAATTTTATTACTTCCCGTTCCTCTTTGTATCTGAGTAACTGTTAAAGGTGCTTTTTCGCCTTTTTTACCTTTAATATCCTCTACCCTAATATCTTGGTATATCGGACGAAGCAATTGTACTGCTCTAGCAATTAATTTTGTGCTGCGCATAAACTCTAACTGAGCCGTATAATCTACGACTTCAATATTAGAATCTGTAAAATTATTATTTAAATCATTTTGATTATAAGGAGTTCTTGTTCCTTGATAAATATTGGAACTAACTAATATTTGCATGGAGCTTTCACGCATCGGTTTTATGACTACGGATAAAATAGTAGCAACCGACATTACTATACTTGCTACACCTATAATTAGCCAGCCTCGGCGATAGATGATGGTAGATAGCTGTCTAATATTAACAGCTTCTTGTGGGGAGGCAATTACCATTTGCCCTTTTTCTAGACTAGTGTCAAGTACCACAAAAGACCTCTCAAATCGAAACACTAATTTTTGTGATTTTTTACAAACAAACGAACATGCTTTTCAAGTAGGATAGCCTCTTAAAAAGAATACTTGAAATGTGTTTGAAAAGAATAATTTATCATATAGGAGCCTCATATAATTCATAATTACCTCTATAGATGTTAAACTAATCAACTGTGACCATTTGGAGAAGTTCAAAACTCTGTATTAAATGTTTCGTTTCGGTAATGATATACGGGAAAGTTATAAATAAAACTCGAAGATTTTTGAGAACTCCCTAAGTGCCCTTTTCAAAGGCAGTGTAAATCAATGTAATTTTATTAACTTTGTATTTTAAAAAAGGGTTTGAAGTCAATGAATTAAATATATCTAGCTACAAGAGGACCTAACATTATTTACAAGCTGACTTAAGAATTCTAAATGCCCTCGACTGTTTTTTGTGAGTTTATCTATTATAGTGAAATTAAATTTATTTTTCCCTTGCATAATATTTTGTGGATTAGATAGAAATGCAGCAACTTTAAATCGTTTCTCTCCAGGAGTCCAAACTGCGAAATCCGCGTCTATACTATTTAGAAAGGCTTTTGCTTTGCCAGAGCCGCCCAAGCTGTAAAATGGTACCCCTAATGCAAGTGCGGTTAATCCTAAATGCAGTTTGTAGGAGACAACTAAGTCTAATGTTGCAAGAAACTCAAGGGTTGACTGAGGATCTGTATATACGTGAGATTTGATATTATTCGATTGCTGTTTCGGTAGCAACTCACTATTTATTGATGATGATGGTAAATAAGTTTTAATAAAATGGAAAACAATATCTCTTCTGATAGATGCGATAATACCAAGTTGAAAGGCTAACCATTTACATTGCAAAGTATTAGGAATATTGATACCGACATTGATTATATTGCTTGAATTATTTTGATATAACGCCGGAGTTTGCCAAAATTCGGAGACACAAAGCAAGACATCTGGATAATAAAAAACGTTTTTACCAAACTTGTTAATTAAAGCTTTATCTGATTCCAGTCTGACAGTACAAGATTGACAGTTGTCTCCTTGAAAAAACTCCCGTCTCCAGTGTGAAAGCCGATCTTTTTCTGTAAGCCCTTCTCCACCTATGGAAATTGGATATACGGGACAATTTGTCTCGGTGCTGACTTTGTGTAGACAGCGAAAATCCTCTTCAAAAGGTGCAGAAAAGTTTTCTACAAGAAATCCACCACCACCTATAATGCAAAATTCTGCATCCGTAAGAAGTTCATCTAAAGAATCGGTAGTTTGAATTTGATAGCGTTTTGCTAACTGTTTATCCAACCGATAGACAATAGGTTTGACATCTAGACTTTTGAGATATTTGGCAAACTGAACTGCCATTATATCATCGCCGTAGTTGCCATAATTATAGGAACCCCAAATTGCAACTTTCATTTTTTGCAGTATGTTGAAGATATGATAGTCTACTATATAGATTATTCAAACAAAAAATTGCGTTCAAAACTCGATTAATAGGGAGCATCCCTGCGGGTGTAAATTTATTTTTTCGGTAGTGCGTTAACGCAGTGTGTCCGTACCTTTATGTCGTCCCGGAGGGACTTTAGGACATGCATCTTGCTCGCTCACTGGCACTAGGGAGCGAGACGCTCCCACTACAAATTTTATTTTTGCCTGCATTGGGATGCTCCCGATTAATACTCTTGCAAATTTAAAAAGTCTGACAAATCTCAATAATCCTCGTTTGTTAAATTATCTCTATTAAACTGATACTGTGTTTGATGATATTTCCAGAGTTTACCTTTTCTGTTTAATAATTCTTGATAGCCTCCCTGCTCAACAACACGCCCTTCCTCAAGGACAATAATTTTATCAGCTTTATGAATAGTAGAAAGTCGGTGAGCAATGGCGATGGCAGTTCTTCCTATGGTCAATTTTTCTAAAGACTGTTGTACCAAACCCTCACTAACAGAATCGAGGGCACTAGTTGCCTCATCTAAAATTAAAATTTCTGGATTGCGTAGTAACGCCCTAGCAATAGCAATTCTTTGTCTTTGCCCCCCAGATAAACGTACTCCTCTATCTCCAAGTTTTGTGTCGAAACCTTCTGGTAATTCGCAAATAAATTCATAGGCGTTTGCACCAATACTAGCTTCTATAATCGTTTCATCATCTATATTTTCTAAACCGTAAGCAATATTTTCTCGCACTGAGGTATTAAATATAAAAGTATCTTGACTTACTACCGCCATCTTTTGGCGTAATGAATCAAGGCTGTATTCGCGCAAGTCAATATTATCAATTAATATACTCCCTGTTGTAATATCATAAAAACGTACCAATAGATCGGCTAAAGTTGTTTTACCAGAACCACTAGAACCAACTAATGCTACCATTTGACCGCGTTCGATGGTTAAATTAATATTGTGTAATACTAATTTGTCATGGTCATAACCAAAATTAACGTTTACAAGTTCAATACCTTGTACCAAGCCAGGGAACTCTTTGTTACCGTCAATTAAATAAGCTTTATTATCAGTTCTTAAAAGTTCGTGAATATTTTTTAGAGCACCTGAATGCATGGCAATCAAACCCCAGGAACTATTCATTTGAGCAATAATCGGTAGCAAGCGGAATAAAGCAAACAAAAAAGCGAGTAAAGAAACTACACGAAGACTTCCACTAGATATGAGCGTTGAAACCGCAACTAAAATCATGGCGACTAAAATTGTGGTGGCAAAAGCCTCTATTAACGGTTGCAAAAGCCCGCTAATAGTACTAGCTTTCAACCAAGCATTAGAAAACCTCTGAGCGACTTCATAAAAACCCTTGCGTTCAAATTCTTGAGTCCAAAATGCTTGTACGGTACGAATACCACTGACAAATTCTGTAGTTTTAGCTGCTAATTCTCCACCAGCAGATGTCATATCAAAGCTTGCTTGGCGTACTCTGCGAATCCCATTCGATGCTGCTGCTGCGAGTATACTAAAAAGAATTACTGTAACTAAAGTTAATTGCCAAGAAATAACGAACATGGCGCAGGTGTAAGCTAAAATAACGCAGCTTTTAGTGACAAAATTAATCAGCTCGTTAAAAGCAAAACTAAGATGACTAACTTCAGCAGAAAAAGTATTGATTAATTCTCCCGAACGCTTTTGGGTATAGTATGAAAGACTGAGGCTTTCAAACTGCTTAAATATTCGTTTGCGGAGAGTATCTACCAATCCAATTTCGCATACTTTAGCAAAATAACGCCCGAAATAGCTAAAAACTGCCCTAACCCAAACAGTAAATAATATTAAACCAGATATACGCCAAATACGTTCTTGGGCAACAGTTTTACTTGCCAAAAACCAAACATCTAACCATTCAATACCAGTTGCTAATGGTGCTTGATTCGGATTAGTCAATCCTTGCAGCAAAGACGCTATTAAACCGATACCTACTGCTTCGAGTGCCGCAGCCATAATTGTCAGAAATATGGCTAAAATCGCAGTGCGACAAAACGGCTGAAATGCTCGTACAATTAGATAATTATCTTGCCAAAAGCTGCTAGCTTTTAAGATTCTGCGAATAAGGAAGGGTAGTTTAACTTGCATATATTCATAGATGATGATTAAATAACCCCGATATGAAATAGCATAGACTTACGAGCATAAAAATCGATATCCGTTTCCATTAGAAATTATTGGTTGATAAGTTTGAACTAATTGTTGAGTGTAAAAATTTTGTCAGGCTGTAACTTATTCAATCTAGGTAAAATTAAAAAACGCCAAATGCCTTCTAACTTTGAATACATTCCTAGTATTAAAGCAATTAATTGCCAAGATTTGTGATAGGGTTTATATTTTGCAAAAAATTTCAAAGCCGAAATCATATGTATCAGTGTTAGATAGTTAAACTGAGAATGAGTACTCGAACGTTGATATAAATGCAGTGCGGATACTTCCGGTTGAAATAAAACCCTATAACCATTTTGCCAAGCATCTACACACAGACTAACATCCTCAAAATACAAAAAAAAGCGTTCGTCAAACAAACCATGTCGTCGTATATACTTTCCCGACACCATCATGAAAGCCCCTATAGCCCAGTTAATTTCGACAATTTTTCTGGGAGGAGGCATACAGGCATAATAATAATCAAAGGGATATAGTAAAGTCTGTAGCTTTTCACCTAATAAATACTTACAGAGCAAAAAATTAAACGTGGGAAATCTGCGAATTGAAGGTTGAACTGACTTGTCTAGATACAGTAATTTTGGACAAATAATTGCAATATCTGAGGATGAATTCAAGGTTGCTTCCAGACGAGGAATTATTTTGGGTTTAAATGCTACGTCGGGATTAATTAGTACGTAAACTTTACTTTGTAGGGCAGCAACAGCCCTATTATTCGCAACACCAAAACCTAAATTTACGTCTCCTTTTTTACCTATAAAAATTTGGGGATATCTTTGAGAAAAATCATCCAATATTTGGGTACACTTATCCTTTGAGGCATTATCGTAGACAATAACTATACCTGTTTGTGGGTAAAATTCCTCAACTGCTTGTATACATGATTCAATCGCACCTCTTAAAGTTTTGGCTGAGTTATAAGAAACAATTACAAAAGCGATATCACTTTTTGCCATCATGGTAATTACACCCGAACTTGCATCAAGACGATGCAGTTAATCACAATACATTGATAATTTGTACTTTTTTTCTCAGTTAATCCTATAACTCCTCTGCAAAAGTATTCGATGGTAAAGGGTTCCCATGGGTGCCCGTAAATTGCAACACGAGTTAAAATTTTAACCTATTTTGGATGTTTTTCAGATTTTGCCTTTTGCTAAGTAAAAAAGTTTAGGATCAAATTAGAATTCAATTTATGTATATATAGCATCTACCTAAAGTTGTATATTTACCAGCCAATTCATTATAAGACTTATGAATAAAATCTTGATGTCAATATAGTCAACTATCGGCTGCAAAGGGCAACGTCTAGATTGTGACGGTTATTTTTTTGTCTACAGATTATTTTCTACTTATTAGATATATATAAAATGCTAATGTCAAGGGTTCCCTTAAAAGTTTTTTTAGAAGAAAAAACTTTTAAGGGTGCCCGTCAAGCTGGGTAACAAGAGTCTATGGGATTATCTGTAAATAAATTTTTATTAAATCAAACAAATTAACTATTAAATAGTAAGGGATTAAAATTTATACTGCTTATTGTAATAGTAATTTAAATGATTCTAGTTAAAATTGATTTTAAGTTGGGTACTTGTCTATGACAGTAAATTAAGGATAAGCCAAGTATTTATGTTGAAAGCAAGGGATTATTTTGTGTAAATAACCTATAAATACTGCATTTATTGCTAAAACCAAGAAATAATCAGAAATGCTTGTATTCGGTAGAATTGCTTTATCTGCTTTACCAAAAACTGCGATCGAGATTTACCTATCAGTACATGTCTCATAATTTGCATTTTTTTTAAGTAAAAACTCTGTATTTACCATAAAAGCATTAAAGCTTTTGCACAGATTACCGAGAATTTACTGAGAACCAGTTGACTTGGTTGAGTAAATGAACTTATGATTATATTAATATTCCATGAAGTAGAAATAAATTAATAGTTATAAATACTTAGGTAGTTAAAATCTGCTTAAAATAGCTGGTACATTGCCAGAAATGTTAGTTATAGATTAAATATCTGAGAAAAATGGGGTAGACGTTTTAAAGATACGCTAAATAATTAAATTTAGAAATAGGATTTATGTTGCATGTAAAATATAAAGCAAATTTATAAAATATTTTGCCTTAAAAATAATAATTATTTCAGAAGTTACCATCTTCAAAAATTAATTTGCTACATTGAGGCGTATAGTGAAATTTAAAAAGCGATCTGAATTGTTTTATCAAACTGTTGTAATGCACAAATGTGTATTAAGGTTGTTTGCTTGCCCTGCGATCGCATTCTTGTTTTTGCAAGACACAGTGAACTTACAAACCAAATTTGACGAAACGAATCAGCCAGTTTGATTTTCAAACAGATAATCCAATATGGGAGCATCCCAAATGTGTAAATTTATTTTTTTTGGTAGTGTGAGCATCTTGCTCACTTGCAGGCAGTAGGGAGCGAGAGGCTCCCACTACGAATTTGATTTTTGCCTGGATTGGGATACTCCCATCCAATATAGCAATTGCGATATTATCAAAGACAGAATTTTCATTTAGACAGATTAAGTGCTTTTGAGTAAATTATTCATTATTTACTTGCCAATAACCGTTACTAATTATTAGCCATGGTTCAGAAGCAAAGGTCAATTTCAGTAAGTTTAATATCATACCTTAACTCAAAAAAAACTGCGAAAGAAAAAGCTTTTGCAGATAAAAACGATTGGAACGATCGCGACATTAATTGTTGTAACGAAAATTTTGGTTATAAAATCAAACTTAATAGCGAAAAACTTTTAGTTAAACGAACTTGTAAACCTTCGCAGATGCATTTATTATCTAATAGAGGCGAAGAATTCTTAGCTGAGTGGTTGCAATTTTCACCTGCGACAATAGTACAAATAGATTCGCGCATTGAATTAGATAAACTTAATATGTGGGCTAATCAATGCAGACGATTGGGAATGATAGTATTTTTACGCCTATCTCACAAAGGAAGATTATATAAAAATTCTCATAAACTGAATAAAATCAATTCTTTGATAAAGCGATGGTTCGATTTTTTCGGAGCGTTAACTTTATTAATTATACTCTCTCCGCTATTTATAGCTCTAGCCTTATCGATTCGCATTTATTTGAAGAAACCGATATTGCAAACAGAGTGGTGTGTGGGCAAAAAAGGTAAATTATTTTGCATCTACAATTTTGATGGGAATTTAAAAAAAGTTCATTTAGGTAGTTTAATAAAATTACCACAATTATTTAATGTTCTCAAAGCTGATATGAGCTTTGTGGGAAGATTTCCTTGGAGTTTAGCTGAAGCGAAAACAATTAGTTCATTAGAGCAATACGATCTTAATTCTGTGCCAGGGATTACCGCCAGTATGGCAGATAAAAGATAATCGCAAATATTTGGATTTATTACTTTTCAGCTTTGAGTTGCGTGCTGTGAAAAGAAGAGCGTTTCTTTCTAAAAAAAATTATTCCGGATAACTAAACGGAGGTGAATAATGAAAGTTATTGATGCAGCGACACTTGCAATTCAAAATGTAGGATATCATCAAGTTGGAAAATGTAATATATGTGGTAAATCTACTATTTTTGTCTGTATTGATGTTCAAACAGTACGGAATAATATGTACTGCCCTTTTTGTAAAAGTTCATCGCGAAAAAGACATGTAGCAAAGTTATTAATTGATAAAGTTATTCTAAAAGTCTCTAGTTTAGCTGATATTTCATCAAATCAGAACTTAAATAATTTAACTATTTACAATGCTGATGTGAATGATGCTTTTTCTAAAGTATTGTACAATTCCACATCCTATTTCTGTTCTAGTTATATACCAAATGTTCAGCCAGGAGGAGAGGTTAAGGAAAAAGTATTTTGTCAAGATTTAGAAAACTTGACTTTTGCCTCGGAAAATTTTGATGTCGTGATTACAGAAGATGTATTTGAACATATCAGAGACTATGAAAAGGCTTTTCGGGAGGTATATCGCGTTTTAAAAAAAGGTGGATATCATATTTTTACAGTTCCCTGCTTTTTCGATAAGCCAACTTTGATACGCGTTGACACTTCGGGAGTTGAAGATATTCATCTGTTGCCGCCAGAGTATCACGGCGATCGAATTCGCGGTAAAATCTTAGCTTACAGAACATTTGGAATCGATATTTTTGATTTTTTAGAAAAAGTTGGTTTTGAAACTACAGTAGATTTCTCTAACTATCGAGATAGACGCTACGGAATATTTGACAGCTATGCTTTTTGTTCTAAAAAAGTTTAAAAAATAATCTGCTTGAATCGCTTTCGAGTCAAGGGTTCCCATAATCATTTTTTTCTTCTAAAAAAATTATTATGGGTGCCCGTCAATCTACGAGATTGAAGCTTATCGCCAATAGGGCTTGAAGATTAGTTGCGACTGACAACTAACAACTAACCTCTAACAACGAGCTTGATAATGAATCCTTTAATCCTGAGTACTTTTGATATTAGTGGTGGAGCGGCTCGTGCAGCATTTCGTCTGCATAATGGACTGAAGGATATAAATATTAATTCACAAATGTTGGTTCAATACAAAACTGGTGACGATCCTACTATTATTGGACCTAAAAATAAATTAGAAAAGTGGCTTAATCAAATGCGACCCACTTTAGATAATTTACCATTAAGATTGTATCCAAAACATGATTATGGAACTTTTTCTACTCAATGGTTTCCCGATTTCATAGATTATAAAGTAAAACATCTATCCGCAGACATAATTAATATCCATTGGACTTGTGGTTATCTTCAAATTGAAAGCATTGCCAAATTGAGGAAACCATTAGTTTGGACTTTACACGATATGTGGGCATTTACGGGAGGCTGTCACTATAGTTTAGAATGCGATCGATATACAACTTCATGTGGTGCTTGCAGTCAACTTCATTCTCCCAAGGAAAAAGATTTATCCCGTTGGGTGTGGAAGCGTAAACAAAAAGTATTTGAGCAACTCGACTTAACAATTGTGACTCCCAGTCATTGGTTAGCCAAGGTTGCAGCTTCTAGTCCTTTACTTAAAAAGTATCCCATCAAAGTAATTCCCAATGGTATCGATTTACAAAAATATAAACCAATTGACAGAAATACTGCGAGAAAATGGCTAAATCTTCCCCTCGATAAGCAATTAATTTTATTCGGTGCTGCTACAAATAGTTACAGAAAAGGAATGCACCTACTTGAAGGAGCGCTGCAAAATTTAAACGATCGCAAAAATCGGGTAGAGTTAGTTTTGTTCGGTTCCTTTCAACCTCAGGAATATAACGAAACCAATTTAAAATACCATTACATGGGGAATCTTCATGATGATATATCTTTAGCACTCGTTTATGCTGCAGCAGATGTTTTCGTTGCTGCTTCAATTCAAGATAATTTACCTAATACCGTGATGGAATCTTTAGCCTGCGGTACTCCCTGTGTTGCTTTTAATATTGGGGGAATGCCCGATATGATTGAACATCAAGTCAACGGTTACTTAGCTCAATCTGAGGATACCACAAGTTTAGCTGAAGGTATTTCTTGGATCTTATCAAATTCATCACAAAAAATTCGCGATTGCGCTCGTCAAAAAGTAGAACAAGAATTTAATCTTGAGTTACAAGCACGACGTTATTCTCAGTTGTTTGCTGAAGTAATGAATCAAAATCTTAGTACTATATGAACTATATTGCGGTTATATCACCTAACTTCAAATATCTTTTCTCTTCACGGGCACCCATAAGAATTTTTTTATTATAAAAAAATTCTTATGGGAACCCTTCACTATATATTTCGTGGGAGGATACAGTGAATATCAACACAAAGATTCCAAAACTAGAAACGAACTATTTTTGTTATACTCTGATTTTTTATGCCATATTAATATTATATCTTTTACCTTACAATTTAGAACTTCCCCACGCTAAAATATTTTTACCTTTACTTTCAATAATTCTATTATTGCAACTATTTTTTAATAATACTCAATTACTAATTTCAGATATTTTACTAGTATGCTTAATTTTAATTGTTACGTTTATCAATTTTTCAACATATCATTTATTTCGATATAGTTTACCAATTTCTTTAATAGTCATAGGTTTTAGTGGTTGTCCGCAAATAGTTGTAAAAAGAAACTATTTAATCGGATTATGTTGGCTAGCAACTCCGACTCTAATTTATCAAATGACAATATATAGGAGAATAGAGTTTGATGGCAGTTCTAGAGTATCTTTAAGTAATGGAGACCCTAACGTATCTGGTTTATTTATGTTATTATTCCTTTTTCTTTCTTGCAAAGCCAAATTTAAACCAGGTATTATTTTAGCATTAATATCTACCGTCTTTTTCTTAAGCAGAAATTATTTTCTGAGTTTATTAATTTATTTTGCGATCGTCTTATTTGAAAATCAAATCACTAAATTGTTAAATAAAATAAATTTTAGTATTTTCTTTGTTATATCCAATATCTTTGGATTTTTGGTAGGAGAATATTTTTTAAACTTTGTAAAAATAGGTTATGGATACGATACAAGTGCAAGCCGGTTATTTTCTTTTAACGATACATCTAATTTAGCTCGGTTTGAAGCTAACCGTTTTTTAATAACATCTTATCAGAATGATTGGACTTTAGCATTAACAGGTTATGCAGGTAAATATGATGAAGTATTTACAAGTGTTGGTTCTTTAATTCATAATTCTTTATTAGAGGTGATTGCTTATACAGGTATTCCTCTAGGGTTTCTTTATTTCTGTGCTATTTTAAAAGTTGTTGGTGGATACTATACTGCAAATAATTATAAGTTTATCTTTCCTTATTTATTTTTCTGTTTATTCTTACATAGCGGACTTCAAGGACTTTCTCCTTTACTTTTCATCAGTATTTTAGCAATGTCAGTTGAAGATAATAAAATAAGAGTTAGATATAAATGAAAATAAATAATCAACTATATATACTTAGTTAAAATGGAAATAATTAAACAGGATGCAGCCTAAAATATCGATAATAACACCAAGCTTTAATTCTGAAAAAACAATTGAAAAAACAATCTTGAGCGTTATTAATCAACAGAGAATATATACTTTACAATATATCTTAGTTGATGGAGGTTCTACAGACAAAACTTGTGAAATAATTGAAAAATATGCAAACAAGATAGATATATTTATTTCCGAAGCAGATTCCGGTGCTTATGATGCCATGAACAAAGGAATCAAATCTGCTACCGGAGAGATTATCGGTATTATCAATTCCGATGATTGGTATCTCGAAAATGTAATTAAGATAGTAGAAAAAGAATTTACTCGACATCCAGATATAGATATATTGTATTCACCCATCAAAAACTATTACCAAGGTGAATACATTGCGACTTTCATTCCCGGCGACTTGAATAAATTACCGATTCGATTTACCTTAAATCATCCATCTTGCTTTATAAAAAAATCAGCTTACATTGCAGCAGACTTATATGATTTACAATACAAAATTGCAGCCGACTACGATATGATTTTGCGTTTATTTACTAAAGGATTTAAATTTCATTCTATCGATACTCCCTTAGCAGCTTACTCTCTTAATGGAATGAGTTCATCTCCCTTACCTTGGGATAGAGCAAAATTAATTAAAGAATGTTGGAAAATAAGTAGAAAAGCATCTGATAATTTCAATATTTCAAAAAAACAACGCATGAATGCTTATATAGGATGGATTGTAAACGAAATATTTGCATTACCTGCGAGGTACTTTTTGAAACCACCTACCGCACGCAAACTAAAAAAATTGATTAATAAATATACTCAAAAATCTTTATCTGAATATGGTAAATGGTAGTATTTTATGTCAAAAATTTTGTTTATTTCTGCCCATGCTCCTACTAAGTTATATCCTCAAGCTGGACAAAAGATCGCTTTGGATAATTTAGATAAATATCATGAAGATAATACAACTATTGATATCGTTGTTATAGCCAATAAAGCAGAAATAAATGCTGCCACAGATTTAGTAGATAAATACACGAGTACCCTTTTTACCTATCCTCTTGCTAAATCCGATAAAATTATTAGCTGTTTAACTAATTTATCTATTCCTTTAAAATTTTCTAGCCGTTATCAAGCAACGGTAGCTGAAAAACTACAAGAGTTATTGAAAAAAAATACTTACGATCTAATTCATTTTGAATATTCCCATGCCGCGGTTTATCTTGATTTAATTAATAACTTAATTAAAAATCGAATTAACTCTAACTCTACGACCACCGTAATTAGTATACATGATATTGTTTCTCAATCTTTTTTAAGAAAGTCTGAAAACAATTTTATCTTAGGTGTTGAAGTAGCTAGATTATTCAAATTTGAAAAACGACTTTATTCTAGTGTAAATGAATTATGGGTTTTATCTAAAAAAGACCGCGAAATTCTTACATCTTTATTTAGTGTACCAGAAAATAGAATTATTATCAAACCTCCCAAACTGAGTGACTTCATATATAAAGTCGAACGCAAAATAGATAAAATAGAAAAGAAGAGCTTGTTATTTTGGGCTGCAATGAATCGACCAGAAAACGAACAAGCAGCGATAACTTTTATTGAAAATTGTTTTATAAAACTGCTTGAAATTGATTCAGAATATAAACTTTATCTTGTGGGTTCCAATCCTTCCCAAAATCTCAAAAAAAATGTAAGTAACAATATTATAATCACTGGATTTATAGAAAATCCCACTCCATTTTTTGAAAAAGCGGAAATAGGTATTGTACCTTTACTTCAAGGTGCGGGTATTAAACTAAAGACGCTAGAAATGCTTGAAGCTGGTTTACCAGTTATTTCTACGAGTATAGGTGCTGAAGGAATAGAAACCTCAGAAAATATATTTATAAATAATAATCTTGATGAGTGGATAAATCTAATTACAAACTTAGTGAAAACAAACTAATAATTGATATTTATGATAAAAATACATATTGCACTTAGCAAAAGTTAAGTAAAAAAAATACATATAAAAGAATTTGAAGTTTCAAATTAAGTAGACGGCAAGTCTATGTATATTAATTATCTTAGTATTTATATACTACTTAGATATCTACTTCGCGCTGCAAAGTCCAAAAAATATATTCCCAAAAAATATCAACGGATTTGATATGACTAAAATGACGGGTACCCATAAGCAAAAAGGAGTAGAGTTACAGACAAAAATCTCCCTTTGATGGCAATAAATGATTATACAGACACATTTTAAGTTAAAATAGATAATTCGACTTGGTTACCGGCAATATTTCTGGCTAAATATGGTTCGTTATACTCTTGTTCAAAGTCCAGAAATCATCCTTACCGTTCCCGGCAAAGATTCCGATAAAGCTCGTAACAAAGCAATGGATCAGCTGATGGAAAAGATGGAAGCGGGTGATTTACCTACGGAGCTCGAAGAAGGATTTAGTCCTCAACAATTAATTGAAGTGAAAGAACCGTCGATGAATACTGCTAGCGGCGAAGATACCATTATAGAAGCGGTTCAACTTTTGAGCAATCTTGCAACTCTGAAGCTAAAAGTACAAGAAACACGTACGGATGCGCTACAAGTTCGTAAGTTGGTTGATATCCTTTTTTCAGATCAATCCGTCAGCGAGGAAGAAATTTCTAGCCTCAAAGAAGGTTTTAAGATTCTGAAGAATTTTGCTCAAGCGAACCTACGCTATAAAGAGGCGCGAGAGAAAGCAGAAGACGCTCGTCAAGTACTAGATCTAGCTTTGAAATCTCCAGATAATTAGCTTGGTGTAACTTGAAATAAATTAGACAGTTAGGAATTGGGATCTGAACTCCTAACTCCTAACTCCTAACACAAGAGTGCCAACTCACTTAACGTAGTTTAATTTTATTTACTGATGAAGTTTCTCTAGACTCTATTACATCGTATTCAGCAATTCTTTCGGCACTCAACTTGTAATATTGCTGATAATTACTTTGAGAAGTGGATGTAGATTCCTTAGATTTATTCGCTACCAAACCTAAAATTGCAGTACCGGATACTTGGATTTCCTCCAATGCTTGAGCGAATGCGGTGCGTTTGAGTTTACCTAAACCAGCTACTAACATAACCCCATTAGTATTTGCAGCTAGTAAGTTAGCATCCGCAAAACCAACTATTGGAGTAGTATCATAAATTACTAGATCGAAACTGCTATGTAGTTCGTTCATCAAATCCTGCATTTTCACAGATGCGAGCAATCTGGTAGAGTCAGGTGGGATCGGACCAGCAGCCATTACATACAAGTTCTCTTCGAGGGGAGAGCGTTCGATTACATTGCTCCACTCCAAATCAGAGGAAATCAGGTCCGTTAAACCCTGAATATTCATTAATCCTACACGATTATGTATAGTAGGACAACGAAGATTTGCATCTACCAATAATACCCGTTGTCCCATAGCTGCCGCTGCCAAAGCAAGCTGTATGGCAACAGTTGTTTTACCATCTTCTGGTGTTGCGGAACTAACCACGAGGGAACGAATCGGCGTATCCGAACCCAAAAGAAGAATATTGGTGTAGAGAGAGCGGAAAACTTCAAAAAAGGAAGCTCGGGCAATTTGGTGAACTCTACTAGCTTGTCCGTCGTGTTTGGCACTAGCAGCAAGTTCTTTACTGAAAGGAACTACCCCTAATAAAGGTAATCTGGTAGTCTCCTTCAAATCTTTAGAAGTGTAGAAAACATTGCTCAACTTGTCTACAAGCAAAGCAGCGCCAATACCTAATACCAAGCCTAAAGCACCACCCAAAACCAAGTTACTTCTAGCACTTGGTGTAGTCGCTTTAGGTTGTTCGACTTTAGTAAGTTGAGGATCTAGTAATTTCCAAGGTTGCAGTTTCTGAGACTTTTCGATTTCCAAAGCTTGTTGCTTGGTTAAAAATTGGTTAAGCCCATCACTAGCAATTTGTAACTCCCGCTGAATGTTTTCGTAGTCGCGGGTGACTGTTGCTAAATTTCTCAGATCCCCGTTTAGCCGAGCTAATTTATCACCTAAGGATATATCAAGGGCTCGTAGTGACAGGATATTACTTTGAAATTCTTTTTGAACCCGCAGCTCCTCAGCATTCAGCATTGGAATCAAATTGGCTTTCCTTTGCTGTAAAGTCTGCATCACTGGATTATTATCAGTGAATGTAGCAGACTGGCTTTTAATCTCAATATCAACTTGCTGGATTTGATCTAGAACTTTCTGGTAGCGAGAATTTTCACTCAGAATTGAATTACCAGCCCTATCTCCTGGCTGTTGCGCTAATTCTTTTTGTAATTCTTGATACTGAGCTAGCATTTGTTCGTACTGTACCCGATTTTGCAATCGCTGTTGCGTTAACGCCCCAATTTGCCCCGATACTTGTTGAGCTTTTTGTGCGGGTTCAATCAAATTATTCACCCGTCGCAGGGTTCGCAATTTATTTTGCAACTGTTCAACTCGCTGTCTTAGCCCGCCCTTGGTGATTCGTTCTTGAACAAACGCAATCGCCTGATTAATGTCTTCCTGACGTTCCTTCAAACTATACTCTAAATAAGCTTGAGAAATTTCCTTTAAGGCATCACTAACTACCTGCCTATCTGGAGATACATATCCTACTGTTAGAATATCTTTCTCTCCAGAGGTAATCTTTAAACCCGCAACAAATGTTTCGTATTCTAGATTTGAATACTTCGCTGGATATTTTGTTTGAAGGTTTTCTACGACTGAATTTAGTATTCGCGGGCTTGTTAAAACTTTGATAGTTGTTGAAACTTCTTTGTCTGACTCTGCGGCTGGGCTAGAGCTCAAAGTTTGAGGCACATCAGCTATAGCTTTATTTTCCGCACTCACGGGCTTGGTTAAAATCTCAAACTCACCTTGATATACCGGAGGTTCTGATTCTGCTTGCCACGCCGCAGCTGTTGCTACTACCCCCGTGATACCAATAATTAATAATGCACGGCGTCGTATAGCCGCTCCCACTTGTGCTAAATTTAATCCACCTTCTTCAACATCATTATTCAAGGGAGTACCTGCTTGAGACAAGAGGTAAGGATTTTTCTCTGACTTCAGCATAGCCATAGTAAATTTTGATTACTTATATTGCTTACGTATTTTTTCGCTTTCATTCCCGAAAGGTACTATTGGTTTGATTTATCTAAATACCTTTACGGGCACCCGAGAGGTTCCCATGAAATTTTTTTTCTGACAAAAAACTTTTAAGGGAAGCCTTTACGTACCGCGATGCACTTTATATTTATTTCTGGAGAATTTAACAAAACCTATACTCCAGACTATCTACGCGCCGTTTTTAAGGGTTTTTTTACCTGCCCAGCAGACACACCACCCTGTTTAAAGTATTGAAGATATCAGTTTGCCGGAGACGATGCACTATATATACAGTAGCATTACTTAGTAGATGCTTGTTGGTTCATTTACATGTTTAATAAATTATAGTTAAATTTTGACTAATAATTTCATTAATCCTACAAACTCTTTTTTTTGAATATAGATGGCTAAATTGCACAGTTCAGTCCTCCCTAACGCAAGTCAAATAATTGTTCTGTCTACTTAATGAGCGTGTATTATTACTCAAGTGATTTTGATTTTTGGAAAAGAAAATATTTTGTCAAAAAATTAACTGATTTTTACTTCTTTCCGGCGATTAAACGATCAAATTTAACTCCTATCTCAGATTAGCAATTGGTAAATGCAAATTACACAGGCAAACGTTAGCAATAATTATTCCAATACTTGGTAATTATTATTACTCCAAAGGTTGCATGTAACAATATAAAACTTTACATATATTGCAAAGATTATTTAAAGAATATATGTATAAAATCTAGTTTACTTAAAGCTTGTATGTGGTATATGACAAAAATATCCCCAGAAACTACTCATAGTTCCCCAAATTAGCGGGATCTACAGGTCTGGAGCATAAAATAATTGCATTTTTCTTTCATACAAATCGAAATCGAGGCTATCGACTTGGAAGATCTAAAAGCAACGAAACCGCCACAATTTAAACGAAAACTGATTAAAATAAACTGGGGTGCTAGGATTCGAACCTAGGAATGGCGGGACCAAAACCCGCTGCCTTACCACTTGGCTACACCCCATTAACTTTACTCTTGTAAATATAGCAATAGGCTAAGACAGTGTCAAGTAGTTTTATATTGATTTTTTTTTAAAGTCCCGTAAATAACCTTTCTATTGTTCCCAGAGTCTCCAAGTGAGGATTTTTGTCGTGATACCGCAGCTAAATGTACGACTAACTCACTATAAATATCGGTAACATCCTATAGTTTTCATGAAGCGCTTTGAGTTCTTGACTGGTATAAATTCAAAGTAGTAATATATTATACAGTCGTCGGGTAATTATTATTTCTAATTCTGTTAAATTTTTACTTGACATTGAGTCAAATTTTACTCCATTGCTAAGGTATTTGCCTACTTCGCCTTTACCTAAACCTTGCTTCGAGTATCTGAAAAATGATCTCTCCATCGCAAAATATTGGTCCTATATAAACTATAAACTTTATTTCTTCAAGACTAATTAATCTTGCTATCATACTGGGGTTGCTTTTACGAATATCCAGTCAAAAAAATTGACAACTATCGTTTTTGCAAGGAACCATAAATTTACTTTTTTCCATTATCTTATGTCTTTTACCAGGTCAAGCATCAACCCGAGTGTATTTTTTTTGTCTCTAAGGGACTTGATATTAAACAAGCTAAAACAGCAAAAACACAAAATACATGATTTTACTGAATGCGTTCATGGAAGTGACTATATATTTGAAGTAGCACCTGAAGACGTGACAGCAGCTTATATGACAGCACGAGGTACAGGTGTTAAACTTGGCGACTATATAGTCTTACAAATAGACAGTGAATCTAAGCAATACCAAGTAGAGCAAATTGATTACTACTCCAACCCATCTGATATGTGGATGGCTTTAATTAAAAAAGTAGCACATGATTAACTTATCCGATCTTTAAACCATATAAAAGAATAATTAGTGGTGGAACAATTAGTGCCATCAGCAAACTCAACGGTGCACCAACTCGCGCAAAATCTACAAATTTGTAACCACCGGGACTATAAACCATAGTGTTAGTTTGATAACCAATGGGAGTCATAAAGCTGCTAGAAGCGGCAAAAGTTACTACTAATATAAAAGCCATGGGGTTAAAACTAAGACTTTTTGCTACTTCCACAGCAACAGGTAAAAGTAAGACTACGGAAGCATTATTAGAAAGAATTTCTGTAATTAAAACAGTTACAAGATAAAAAAAAGTTAATAACCAATAACCTGAAAGATTTCCTCCGATGGCGACTAAATTCTGCGCCAACCATTGAGTTGTTCCAGACTTATCCATGGCAATTCCCAAAGGAATCAATCCAGCTAGTAGAAAAATAATATCCCAACGCACGGCTTGATAGACTTCACCAGGTTTGAGACAACCAGTCGTTACCATCAACAGTACCCCAAGTAAAGCACTTACTAGAATTGGCAGTATACCAAAAGCAGCGGCTAAAACTACTCCCAAGCCAATCCCCACAGCGATTCCTGCTTTCTCTCGTCGCAAAGTTTCTAAATCGCGATCGCCAATGAATAACAAATCTCTGCTAGTTTGCAGCCCTAAAAAACTTTGATTTGGTCCTTGTAATAATAGCACGTCACCAAAACGTAATTTGACTCTACCAAGTCTTTCTCTGACTAATTCTTCTCCTCGGCGAATTGCTAAAACTGTAGCATTGTAGCGTTGTCTAAACCGGATATCTTTAAGGGTGGAGCCAATTAAATTGGAATTAGACAGAATTAAAACTTCTGCAATGCTTTCTTCTCCGGAGCTAAGATTTTTTTCCCAGGATTTATCGCCAAACTGAACATCGGGTAAAAACTCTATTCCTCTTTCATCTTTAACCTTGAGCAAACATTCTTTCCCACCCCTAACCATTAAAATATCCCCTCCTTGTAAGAGTTTATCTGCGAAGGGTTGGGGAAAGTGGTTGTCATTTCGGATTATTTCTAATACATCTAAATCAAATTTCCGCTGGAGTTTGCTTTGGCGTAAAGTTTGTCCGACTAAATTAGAACTTGGTGCGACTACAATTTCGCTGACATAATCTTTAAGGTCATAATCTTGAGTGACTGTATTATTACTTCTAATTTTACGATTAGGTAACAGTCGAGGTGCAATAAAGGTTAAATAGGCTAAGCCAACAGTAAAAATAATTAATCCTAATTCGGTGAATTGAAACAAGCTAAAAGCACCATAGCCCAATTTTTCAGACAAACCACTTGCCAACACATTAGTGGAAGTACCAATTGTCGTTAACATTCCCCCTAAAATTGTGACGAAGGATAAGGGCATCAGTAACTTAGATGGAGAAATGCCTTGTTTTTTACACCAATCTTCCACAACTGGTAAAAAAACAGCAACTACCGCAGTATTGTTAATTAAACCACTTATTGGTCCTGTAATTATTCCAATAGCTAGAATTTGCTTGGTTAAATGTTTACCTCCCCATTTCAATAGTAAATCGTTTACTGCCGCAATTGCTCCGGTGCGAGAAATTCCCGCACTAAGGATGAACATTGCCATTACAGTAATAGTTGCCGAATTACCAAAACCAGAAATACCCTCTTCTGGAGTCACTAACCCGAGAGCCATCAACAATACCATTACCCCGATGGCTGTAATATCAACCGGAAACCATTCACCAATAAAACTAATTAGAGTCAGGAAGACTATGATGAGAGTTAGAAAAATACTCATATTTAATTGACTTAGACAGGGGAAGCCAGGGATTTTTGGACAACGCGTGTGGAAAACTGCTTTTTTCTGGCCAGGGGTTACAACAGGGGGGCGATTAGTCCACTTTGATTGCAGTCATTTTCAAGGGTGAAAATCAAATATTAGACAATAATCAATACTTTTATCAGGTTTTCCTGGCGGAGCTATAGATTATGAAGCATTCCTCACAGCTTTTAATTAAAACACGATGATGATTTAAGCCTAAATAAATTCCCACTTTTCACCCATTTAACTGCCCTTGATGGGAAAGTTTATTCAGTTACTCAGTAGACATAAATACCATACATCATTTATCTGTAGCAACACTATCGATAATAAGATAAATAATCAACTGTTTCATCTAACTGCTATTTATATAGAGAAAATTTGATTACCTATAAAAACATAAAATTTCACTTTGTAAAACAGCATACAAAATTCAAGTAATAAATTAAACAATGGTTATAAATAATTTATTCCTATATTGAAGATTCCTTAAAGAAATTAAACTTTTTTTATTACTTATAAAAATGAAAATAATCAGACGTTTTTACTTATAAATTGTTTCTTCCTTGAGGCAAACATTCATGGGATAATGGGATTCAGATGCTTGAAAGGTATAGAGCAGGGCGTAAATCACATAAAAATATACTCGCTCTAAAACTTTTGCTTATCAATCTTGCTTGTATAGTTGATTTTTTCCAAAAAAAAGTTTCTACTTCATCAAAACTATATAAAGCATTCAGTATTTATTAGTAGTCGGTAAAGAAATTTAATGCTATACTTTTTGCAAATTTGTTTGCTACTTATCTGCTAAGTGAATCTACCTGATATGCCTTGTAAATGCTAGAAATAGAAGATTGTAATTAATAAAACGTAAAGAGAGAATACCGTAAATTAGATTTTAACTCTTGATTTATAATGCTTACAGGTTAATTAGCGGATAAGTTTAATAAATTGAACATCTAAATTTCGGTTTGATAGTTACACAGCTTTTAGAATATCTGTTTCTTAAACAACTTGTAACTTTTCACGATTCTCGATAAGCTTTGGCTGTAATTAATTTGAGCGAAAGCGTTCAGAAGTTTATTTACTAAATACACCCTACATAGGAGAAAATTAATCATGAATCAACGTGGTGTTACAGTATGGTTCACTGGTTTAAGTGGTGCTGGAAAAACCACCATTACTAAAGCAGTTGCTGAAAAACTTAGTTCCCAAGGTTGTAAATTAGAAATTCTTGATGGTGACATAGTACGTGAAAATCTAACTAAGGGGTTAGGTTTCAGTAAAGCTGATAGAGATGAAAATGTTCGCCGAATTGGTTTTGTTTCCCATCTCTTGACTCGTAATGGTGTAATTGTATTAGTATCTGCAATTTCTCCTTATAGGGAAATTCGGGAAGAACTTAAGCAGAAAATAGGAGATTTTGTAGAGGTTTATGTCAATGCTCCTTTAACAGTTTGTGAAGAGCGAGATGTTAAGGGACTTTACAAGCGAGCCCGTGCGGGAGAAATTAAGAACTTTACCGGAATTAGCGATCCTTACGAACCACCCCTTAACCCTACTATTGAATGTCGCACCGATCTTGAAGAGTTAGAAGAGAGTGTGGCAAAAATCTTCAATAAACTAGAAGAGTTGGGTTATCTCGATACAGCGGTAGAAATGCAAGCTGTTTAAACAACTTCTATTGAAGAAAGTTAAGTATAGGGGTTTGTGGCAAACCGCAAACACTCAACTTTGAGTTATCTTTTACACTTCGATAACGCCGGATTTTTGTTGAAATATCATCGTCTATAAAATATGCAAAGCCTAACTTTAGAAAATAATCAACAGGGCACCATTTCAGAAAATGTCCAGTTAGTCAACCGTATTGCCACATCCGAACAGCAAGCTGCATTTTTAGATAAAGCTGATTCCTTGCCTCGAATCCAACTCGATAAGCGGGCAACTTCAGATTTAGAAATGATTGCCATTGGTGGTTTTAGTCCACTTCAGGGCTTTTTAGAACAAGCTGATTACGATTGTGTAGTTGAAAATATGCGTCTGGCTAACGGTCAGCCCTGGTCTATTCCTGTTACTCTCTCTGTAAATGAAGAAGTTGCAGCATCTTTAAAGGAAGGTAGTTTAATTCGTTTGGACGATCCTACCGGGCGTATGGTAGGTGTTTTAGAACTAACTCAGAAATATCGCTACGATAAAACTCGCGAAGCTGTTAAAGTTTACCGTACTGAAGAAGATAAACACCCTGGAGTAAAAGTCATATACGAACAGGGAGAAATTAATTTAGCAGGTCCAGTTTGGTTGCTACAAAGGGACGATCATCCTAATTTTCCAAGTTACCAAATTGACCCGGCAGTTTCCCAAGCTATGTTTAAAGAAAGAGGTTGGAAAACCGTAGTTGGTTTCCAAACTCGTAACCCAATTCACCGCGCTCACGAATACATCATCAAGTGCGCTTTAGAAACTGTTGATGGTTTGTTCCTTCATCCCTTAGTTGGTGCAACTAAAAGCGACGACATCCCTGCAGAAGTACGGATGCGTTGCTATGAAATTATGATGGAACACTATTTCCCCAATGACCGGGTAATTTTGGCTATTAACCCCGCAGCAATGCGTTATGCAGGTCCAAGAGAAGCTATTTTCCACGCTTTAGTGCGTAGGAACTACGGCTGTACTCACTTTATCGTTGGACGCGACCATGCTGGTGTGGGAGACTACTACGGTACCTATGATGCTCAACATATTTTTGATGAGTTTCAGCCTGGGGAATTGGGTATTACACCGATGAAATTTGAACACGCTTTCTACTGTACCCGTACTGAGTCAATGGCGACAGCAAAGACTAGTCCAAGTACCAAAGAAGAGCGAATTCATTTATCCGGAACCAAAGTACGTCAAATGCTGCGTAATGGTGAATTACCACCACCTCAGTTTTCTCGACCTCAAGTGGCTGCTGAATTGATTAAAGCGATGCAGGATAAAGGTTGATAAGCAAAGTATAAACTATAGTTAGTTTTTTCCCATCCCTTAAAAAGAGAATCTTAAGGGATGGGAAAAAATAAGTTAAGATGTTTTTTATACAATCCCTGCTTGAAAACTAGTTCAAAAAAATACAATAGACGACGCACACTAGTACCGCTTGCGTTCGTAAGAAGTAAAAAGTAAGAAGTAAAAAGTTTGATATCTTCGGCTTTTCAGCCATTTTTTATGGTTGCCTTATTTAAGCCGTGGTGTACTAGTAGTGCATTTCATTTATTCCGATGGTTTGTAGAGAGGTTATACATAACGTCTCCCTAGGTTTGGGATAAAACTAACCAGTCAAAATTAATACAATAGAAGCACATTAGTACTCGACCAAGCCAAAATTGCTGGGTAAGCTCAGTGAGTAGTGAATGGTAAGTGGTGAGTGGTAAAAATTAACCCGGGACTTCGTTTACTTGCCCGACTATATAGTCGCGACATTACACCCGGTAACGTCTCTACAATTTCTATGGCACTAAAATTTGACCGAAATTAATGGCATACAAGCCCATTAATTTCGGTCAGGCTTTGTCTTGGTTTTATGTAGCAGTACTAGAAGTTTGAATCTGTAGCTAAATCTGCGGCAAGTAAACGCTCCTGCTTGGCAATCCGCCGCTCGTGCCATTGTAGACCAATCATAATAGCTATTACCATAGTTTGAGCAGGTTCTTCCATCTGAGTGATAATCCAACCATATACAAACAGCGTCATCAGATTAAACCTGGAAAAGTCATCCTTGGCAATACGACTCCATACAATGTAAGCAAGGTACAAATAAGTCCCTAAACCTAAAAATCCTAAATCTCCCCAAATTCCAGCCCAACTAAACATGGGAATAAAGAAGGAAGACTCCTGAACAAGCCAGTCATTTTGAAGTGTATTCCAAGTTATGGTGCTGGCTGGATGAATTGTAGCTCCTAAAGGAACCAGCATACTTCGATAATCTCGGAGTACCCATCCTCCTACTCGTCCAATACTATGTCCTGGCCCGAGACCTAACAACCAATTTAGAGGAGACTGGAAATAGGAAATAACAATGCGAATTCCTGCCAATTTACTATTCATGGCGGGACCGTTAAAACCGTAAAGATGGGTTCTTCCCGACCAATATTCAAAGGCATCTAAACCTTGTACATTTAAATTTTGTACGGCCAAAACAAAAATTACCAAAATCAGAATAAAACTGATCAGGTATACAAGGGTTTTGCCCAAATTCTTAAATTGAGTTAACAATAAAAGTAACCAGGCGAGAAAAAATGTTACAAGAATCTGTTTTGAGTCAGAAATCAGTACTTGATAAAACCCTGCGGATACCCAAAATATTCGTTGCCACATCGGAGCTGTTTTAGCGTTGAAAAAATAGTATAAACCAACGGCTAATGATATTGAACAAGATACATAATTACCTGCTCCTGATAAATAAAAGACACCTTGAATGGCATCTTGGGGAGTAAAGGTCAATCGAGGAAGCCTACCACTATCTATCAGAGGTTTTTGAATAAAAGCAGTGAATAAATTAATTACGCAGGCCACTAGCAGCCAAGCTCTTATTTTTTTATAATTTTCTTTCGATAGAGGTATACAAATTATTGCCAGTAGCACTAAAAAGGGTTCGGCAAGTATCATGTAATTTAAAAATACATTTATCTCGCCCGTCTTATTAAAAAATGCACTGGTTATCATAACTCCAAGGAGAAGTAGACAACCAGTTATAAGTTCCCAGGAAATTGCAATTTGATTTCTATCCTTAGTGCGTGTTTTGGTTATGGCAACAAAAAGAGCAAATGGAGCTATCAAAAAATGTAAAAAATTAATAGCTGAAGGAGCACCTGCAGCTGCAAGAATTCGAGGGAAAAAAGCAGTGATAAATGTAAGTAATATTAATATTACACTTGTCAGATATACTGGTTTTTTTTCTTTAAGTATCTGTTGCTTTGTCGAGGATATTGAGTACATATTCTTACTACCAAAGTAATTTTGGCAATTAATTTATATAGTGGTATGACAACCCTCAATGATTTGTGAGAAAATACTATGAATTTACTTATGAAATGAGCGATGAATTATGTAATTGTCTTTTAGATAGGAAAAATGGTTTTGGGCACAGAGGTACATATATTATCCTGAAAAACCAAAATATCAATAATCGGAGCAAGGGTGAGTATGCACCTTCATTTTAATTTTTTTCTCATTTTGACTATCTTCCCTCCTATATTGAGGAAGCAGGTTTCTTATAAGCTAAGAGATGGCGGTTAGTTATAGGTCCTGAATCCATTTTAAATTGTTATAGATATTTTGATATTACTAATACTCACTTATATTTACTAATACTTGAATTTATTTTAACACAGAGTATAGATTGAGATATTGATGTGCTACTTTCTCTTTGGAGAAACGATTATCGGGAGAAAAATTATCTAAATTAGTCTGGGTTAAACAGCGATCGATAGCTTGTGAAAGATTTTCTATCGGGTTACTTTGTAAATCAAAATAAGAGCAGTTAGCATTACCAATTTCTCTAAATATAGGTATATCAGAACATACTACTTTAGACCCAAGATAAAGTGCTTCTGCGAGTGGTAAACAAAAGCCTTCTGTGGAAGAAGCTACTACCAAAGCTTGGCAATTCTGATATAGCCAGCATAGTTGTTCATCATCTATTGATGAAAGCATCTGAACTCGATCTTCTAAAGAAAGTTGGCGGATTAAATTACAAATATTTTCCGTTTCTGGTCCAGAACTACCAACTAAAATCAGCTTGGTTGAATCTTTTATTTGATTATTTTTTAATAAAAGAGAATAAGCTTGAATTAAAATATCTAGATTCTTGTTTTTACGATGCTGGGCTACAGCAAGGAAGAAAGGATAATCAAAATTAGTGTTTAATATGGCAGGAACTTTGGGTTCTAAATTACTGAAGTCTACATAGTTATAAACAACAGTAGTCTTTTTACGTTTATCAACATAGGGAAAATATTTTTCGAGAGATTTTAATGTTTGTTGAGAAACGCAAGAAAGTCCATTACTATTTTGAATACATTGCTTTAAAAATAATTGATTAAACAAAACATTTGGATAACCAAAATTTTGCGGAAATTCATAGGGATATAAGTCATGAATTGTAGTTACAACTGGACAGGGGAAAAGTTGCCGAATAAATGGTAAAGGAAAAGAAAGATGGATAATATTTGATTTAAGTTGTTTGGCAAGCTTTGGTAGTCCAGTTATATACCAAATATTTCGATAAATCGAGCTATTTTTAATATCTATAGTTACTAATTCAATTTTTTGTGAAGAGAGATTAAAAGACGTTTGAAAATATTCTTTTTGCCATGCTCCTATTACCAAAGTTACTTTATCAACTTCGTCAGTATCTGCAAGACATTGAGCAAGATTAACAGCGTGTCTACAAACTCCGGTTGGTTTGGTGGGTCTGTGTAAAGCAGCAATCAGAATATGCATATTAGGTTACTATCCTATTAAAAATTACAATATAAATAAACTATAAGTATCAGTTAAGTAGGTTGGCATTGAAAATAGTAATTGGGGTAAGGCAATAGGGAATAGGGAATAGGGAATAGGGGTAAGGGTTTGAGCGTAATTTACATTTTGTAATATAGCTTGGTTTATTTGTACACACCTACTTATGTCACGATCAATGACTCGCAATTATTTAAATTTTCCCGATAATGAGGATGCAACCTGATAATCAAACGGTCTTAAATTGGGCTTCGAGTTACTACATTTTTACTGCAAAATCGCCCTCATTAGACTTTTGAGTCGATACGACTTCTTGATAAACTTGTGCCAGGCGATCGCCCTGAGCTTTTAGGCTGTAACCTTCTTTAACTACCTTCTGTCCTGCTTGCCCCATCCGTACCCGTAATTCTGGGTCACCAGCAAGAGTTATCATTGCTTTAGACATCTGATCAACGACTTGCTCCGGATTAATTGCAGGAACTTTAAAGCCCGTTTCTTCAGTTACCTGGACAGCAGGCCCACCCAAGTCAAGACAAATTACCGGACGGCCTGTGGCCATTGCTTCAATACACACCCATCCCCCAGAATCATGTAAGCTGGGATGAACTAGTACGTGGCATTGTCCTAGTTTTTCTAAAGTCTGCTCGCGGGGTAGTCTACCCCAGAATTTGACTTTTTCAGAAATTCCCAATTCTTGTGCAAGTGTCTGTAGTCCCTGCCATTCGGCTCCGTCGCCTACAACCCAAAATTCTGCATCGGATAAATTTGCTTTTGCGAAGGCACGTATACCCAAGTGAAAACCTTTCCAATGCAACAATCTACCCATGCTAATAAACCGCACGGGAGAACCTTCAGGCATTTTGTATTGCGCAAGATCGGCAATTTCTTCCTCTGGTAAACCAGATTCGGGAGTAATATATACTTTATCGGCACCCAATTTGTAAAGTTGGTTTGCAGTATCCTTAGTGGTAGCTCTGACTACTGCACTTCTTTTAGCAGTGACACTTACAAATGGGTCGAGTTCTCCCACAGAACGAGCGAGATTTCGGGCAGTTTCATAGGCTTTGGCACGCAAGCTAAAATCTTTCCAAAAGGCTTTTGGCGCTGTTTCGCCCCCACCAACAGGTCCCCAAATAAATGGAACGTCTAATAGCGATAAATAGCTAGGACTGGAATATTTTACAAATGTAGCATGATGCATGGCATCAAAACCAATTTCGCGGTGCAGACGACGGGCAACAAAGTATGCTTGTACCTGCCAGAGATAGTAGTGGATTTGCATCGCACCATTTGACCCCCAGCGCCACATATCGCCCAAGATCGGTATATTAAAATATACAAAGTGCAGATTTGGGACTGGATTTTGCGCTAACTCCGCTTCAATGACTTCTCCACTTTCTTCAAAGCGAGTTAATACCCAGACTTCGTGGTGATTGGCAGCTTCTCTAGCAACGTTCCAACCCACACCACGTTCGGAACCCTTACCTGGTTCGCAGGAATATGCAGATATAAGAATTTTCATGAATTAATAACCTCTGAAAAAAATTTTTCTATTACATGCGATTAAAAATTTTGGACGTTGCTGAATCTTCGGCATGATTAAACAATGATTTTTTCACAGAACGAAGCTGCCGTATTAGTGAGACTCATTCATATTTTCACTCATCAAAGCCAAACTTTGTTTATAGAATATACGATCTCGCTTGCTATAACGTAAATCATTAAATAGTCTTGCTAAAAAGTATATGATTAGTCTTAAAGGGTAAAATAACATAGAATAAAAAGAAGAGGTATGTATCTCATATCCATATTTTTTTAAATAGGGATATGCAATTATTTCATACCAAAATAATTCACTTTTTGACATCTTGGTTAAATATTTTTTTGTATTTTTAGGGTCAAGACCACCCTTTAATTTAGTATGTATACTATTCATTAGTTCTGGGGAAACTAATTCTTTATTAGTTTGTGATTTAAAATAATTTTCATGCATTTCCGGAATATATTCGATTCCGATAAAATCACATAATTGCTTAAATTCTTCTTGGGGATTATTTAGCATATCTTCATAGGAAAATTCATAAATATTACTATAATTTTTCCCAAATTCTTCGATACGTCTTAAACCATCTATCCAGTAAAGAGCATTTGAGACTAAGCCTCTGGGTCCAAATTTGATTTTACTTTTATCGTGAACATTTTTATAAGATAAATAAACATCTCTACCATCTCGAACAATATGAACGATTTTGGCATTTTCATTGACTTTTATAATTCTATCAATACTAGCGATGAGAACAGGTGCTTTAATTCCCCAAAGTAAATTTTCCGCTCCGACTGATTGATGATATGCCTCACAAATTGTCCCAAACACTTGAGTAAAGGTTTGAGGATTTTTTTTATCTAAAATGGAAAGCAAATATTCTTCTGACATACCCCAACCTTTTGGTTGAGAGGTTTCTTTAAATAATTTAAATATTTGTTGATAATCTTTATGATTAAAATTAGTCTTATGTTTATAAAAAGGATACGCCCGAGCGATAAAATCACTTTCATAGGGAATATTTATCTGTTGACTAGCATTTAGTATTGATGTTAATAGACTTGTTCCCGAACGACCAGAACTAACGATAAAAATGTTAGGTATTTTATATTCTAATTTTGCTTGAGTTTTCATAATATTTCACTATCTATTCACAATTTTTTCGTAAATTTGAGCTATTTCTTCAGCAGTTTTTTCCCAAGTAAATGATTTAACTCTTGCTAAACCTTTGTCTACTAGTTTTTGATAGTAAGTAGAATCTTTATGCAGAGTCAATACAGCATTTGCTATTTCTTGAGAATTTGTTGGATCCACCAAAAGACCAGCATCTTCTACAACTTCTGGCATTGCTGAAACATTTGAGGTAATAACTGGTGTTCCGCAAGCCATTGCTTCTAAAAGTGTCATCCCAAATCCTTCATGTAGAGAAGGCGCTATCAATATATCGGCCGCATTATAAATGTCTAGCAAAGCTTCCTTATCCGGCTTGCCGAAATAACTAATATAATCTTCTAAGCCTTGAGCCTGAATATAAGCTTTTTGTTCATCTGAAAAATCTTTTCCTACTTTCCATAAATGAAAAGATAATCTCTTCTCTTTGAGAATATTTATTGCTTTTAAGATATTAGTAATATTTTTTCGGGGATGATTAGAACCTACATTTAGTAGACACAATGTTTCTGAATCAATTCCTTGCTTCTGTCGGAAATATTCGATTTTTTCTTGCGGAAACTGTTGAAAATTTTGATCTACAGCATTAGGAATTACAGAAATAAGTGCTGGTTGAATATCTAATATTTTAGTTGTATCTTTAGCTGTCAAAGAAGAAACAGCAACAACGCTATCGGCTTTTTTCATACCTTTGATGGCATATAACCACATTGCACGACTAATAAAAGGTAGTTCTACCGAAGTTTTGAGATTATCCTTATAATAAAAATTAATCAGATCGTGGCAGGTGACGACAACATTTTTATTTTGATTCTTTAACCAATAACTAATATGTCCTTCGCTTGGATCTATGATATGGAAAATATCCGCTGTTTGCTGGGTAACTTGTTGCGGAAAACGCCAAAAACGTTCGTAGTATTTCTTTATTCTGAGAGACAAAGAACGACTTTTTCTATCAATAGATTGTGGTTTAAGATCCAGTATCTCCCAGTCTGGGCGTACCGTTCGCAATCCTGAAATGATTCCATTGGCATAAACATCCATACTAAATTCATGCATCAACCGTACAATTGCTACACGCATGGGAAATATCTCACTTTCAAAACATCAATAAATCTAAATTTTGACATTACTCTAAATAAAATTTTTATGAGTTTCCGTATACTTTCAATTTTTCTATTTAAGTAGCTTTTGCCAAAGTTTAATTAACCGTTCGGCAATCTTTTCGTGAGTATAATACTGATAAACCCTATCCATCCCATAACGTCCAGCTTCTTCTCGCCACTCTGGCTCCCTAATCATTCTTTCTAAAATTTTCGCTAGTTCTGAAGCATTTTCTTCGGTAAATACTAAGTCAGATCGACCAATTACATTCTTGATTTCACCAGAACTTGAGCCAATAACAGGTACACCCATTGCCATTGCTTCAATTAGCACATGACCAAATTGCTCTTTCCAAGTTGGAGTAGTTCGCGAGGGTAAAACCAACACATCAAATTTACTGATTTCTTCAGCTGCTTTACTGTGAGGAACTGCACCGCGCCAAGTTACGAGTTCGGCAATTTGTTGCTTTTGCGCTTCTTCTCTTAAAGCTTCTTCATCATTACCAGAACCGCAAAGTATAATCCGGAACTTTAATCCACTCTCTTGCAGTTGACGAGCAGCTTTAAATATAAGATCGATACCTTTTTGATTTGCCAATCTTCCTAAGAAGCCGATTTGCAATTCGTCGTTTATTTGCTGTTGCTTACGCATATTAGGAGTAAACAACTGAGTGTCTACTCCTATTTGAGGCATAACTTCTACCTTACCGGTATAACCCCACGAACGTAATAAATCCGCACCGTCTTGATTACCAGGAATAATCAACTTTGCCGTATCTAGAACAAATTTCCGAACCCAGTGCCGTGGTAAAGGTAAACGACGTTGTTGATTTTCCCAACCAAACAGAATTAAAGGTTTACCAGTTAAGCGGCTGTAAATTGCGAACTCAAAAGCACCTAGGGAAAAAACTTCTAGTTCCACATGCAGCACATCTGGCTGAAAATCTTTGATTACCTGTTGGATTTTTCCTGGTGAAAATATATAAGCACCTCCTCGACCAGGAGAATTAACGGGAGCGCTATAGTATTTGATATTGTCGTAAGGTGTCTCTAATGGAAGCTCGCGATTCCACTCTAATGCTTTCCAGTTGCTGGGGGCTAATAAACCAACTTCAGCTTCGCGGGTTTGGGCGATCGCATCAAGTTTTCCTTGATTGACACCGACTACATAAGCGTGGCTAACGAAGAGTACGCGTATCGGATTAGTCATACTAACTCCTGTTTTGGTAAGTTTGCATTGGACTTTTTCATGAAACCAAAGCTGAGTTTGGGACGCTTATGGGGGACAAATAACCAAATAATTGCCATTTTCGCCAATACTAAAGGCATCAACCCCACCCAAATAAACCACAAACTGAAGATTAGTTTTTTAAGCAAGTTATAGTTTGAATATTTCCACAGCGAACGGATACCCAAATAAACCAGTTCCAGAGAGTTATCGTCAGGAATAGGGTGATTTTGAGGATCCAAGCGTAAAGATGCCATTCTAGACCATAAACGCCCTATAAAGCGTTGTTCAAAGTCTTCAGGCAATTCATAGCCCAATTCATTTGCTTTTTGTATCAACAACTGGTGATTCTGCAAATCGTGACGCACAAATCTGTGGAAGCGCTCTGCGTTTACCGTAGCTAAAGCCCACTGATTGCTAGTATGAATCCGATAAGCCGCTAGAGGAGAATCAATGGCAACGATTTCCCCATAAAAGGGAATTAGCATTGAAAGATAATCGTC
>ERZ1740059.138-NODE-138-length-38922-cov-9.639334_pt1 | contig 38922 bp, 32 predicted proteins | sample MGYA00581744_ERZ1740059 | MGnify/ENA primary metagenome ERZ1740059 (study PRJEB43018, sample SAMN04849738) | marine metagenome | isolation source: floating plastic debris | place: Pacific Ocean | collected 2008-08-28 | study: EMG produced TPA metagenomics assembly... | reverse complement strand
TTATCTATCGTTTAGCAATGCCCTATGTAGTTGAGAGGATGAGTTCATAATTATGGTGAGTATTAATAGAGAAGAAGTTTCAGAAAAGCCACCGAATAATGACAGTGAAGTTGTTCTCTGTGTTAATGGTGTTTCTAAAAAGTTTTGTCGAGATTTAAAACGTTCTTTGCTTTATGGCGTTCAAGATATTGCTTCTGAGATATCAGGGCTGCGGGAGACAAGTGAAAATTTGCGTTCCAAAGAATTTTGGGCCCTTGAGGACGTTAGTTTTCAATTACGGCGAGGAGAAGCAGTAGGTTTAGTTGGTAAAAACGGTAGCGGTAAATCCACTCTACTAAGAATTATAGCAGGTTTAATTAAACCAGATGCTGGCTCCGTTGAAATTAATGGTAGAGTTGCACCGCTGATTGCATTAGGTGCTGGTTTTAATCCAATTTTAACAGGGCGAGAAAATATCTATGCCAATATGTCAATTTTGGGTTTATCAAAAAAAGAGATTGATGAAAAATTTGATGCTGTTGTAGATTTTGCAGAAATTGGAGATGCAATTGATTCACCCGTTCAGACTTATAGTTCTGGAATGGCTGCAAGATTAGGATTTGCCTGCGCGATTCATACAGAGCCAGAGATTCTCCTCATTGATGAAGTATTGGCTGTAGGGGATAGCCGATTTAGAGGTAAATGCTTTCGTAAATTGCATGAATTACGCCAGAAAAACACATCTTTTATATTAGTTAGCCACGACTCACACACAGTCTTAACTGTTTGTGAATCAGCAGTTTACTTGAATAAAGGAAAGAAACTTGGTTTTGGTAATGCTACCTCTGTTATTAAACAATACGAGGAAGATTTATTTTTAGTTAAAACAGATAAGCTACCAAAATCAGCCACTTTATTATCAAAACCTCAACTTGAAAGCTCTGGTTTTGAGATTACTTCTATCCATTTTCGTGATGCTCAAGGTAAAAAAATAGAATTCCCCATAAGTGGGGAATTTATGGATTTATGTATTGAATGTAAGGTGAAAAAAACAATTAATAATGTTGGTATTACTTCAGTAATTAAAGGATTGTCAGAAGGAGGAAATGTAGTTCTTTTATTAAATTGTTTACACGATAAACAACAATTAAACTTTTTGCCAGGTGAATATGAAGTCAAAATATCCATGCCTTACTTGGGCTTAAAAATGGGTTCATATATTATGGATATTTATGCTAAAGAAAATGGATTTAATAATCTTGATGTAGTAGAAAACTTTGGTTTTCAGGTAAAATCTACAGAAAGTTTAAATAAAGGTTTATTTCATCAACCACGTACTTGGAAAATTGAACCAAAAAATATTGATAATGACATCTAATCAAAATATAACTTCGCGATCGCGAATATTTGTTTTTGCAAATTAATGCAACTTTAGTTAAAGTCAACTAACCTAATGAGAATTTTAGTAGAAAATAGTGGTTATCATTTAAGAAACATGGGCGATTTAGCCATGCTTCAAGTTGCTATTGATAGGTTACAAAAGTTTTGGCCAAATGCTTTAATTCAAGTATTCACAAAATCACCAGAAAGACTGATTGAGTATTGTCCACATACTTTACCTTTATCAGCAGTTGGTAGAAAAATTTGGCTTTCACCTTTAATTAATACTAAAAAATATATACCTAGCAAACGCTTTACCCAGCAATGGGCAAATATAGAGTGTAAGCTCAAAGATTCTTTTCCATCATTGGTAAGCTCTTTCCTCAAATTTAAACTGAAAAATAAACCAGACTCGGCTAAACATTTTGAGGAATTTATTGATGCAGTATCTAATGCCGATCTGGTAGTTGCTTCCGGAGGAGGATATATTACCAGTACATTCAAGCCAACTGCTATTGGGGCTTTAGAAACTCTAGGATTAGCCAGTAAATTGGGTAAGCCAACAGTCATGTTTGGTCATGGTTTAGGTCCTATTAATGACGATCAATTACTCAGTAGAGCTAAAGCTGTTCTTCCTTCTGTAAATTTAATTACTCTCCGAGAAAAGCGGGCTGGAATTCCACTACTGAAATCCATTGGTGTTTCTAACGAACGTGTGATTACCACAGGAGATGATGCTGTGGAATTAGCATATCAGGCTCGTAGTGAAACACTGGGAAATGCCATTGGTGTAAATCTTAGAGTTGCAAAGTATTCAAATGTGGATCGCTCGGTTATTGAAGTAGTTCGCTCAAGTTTGCATGATGTTGCAAAAAATCACGATGCTGCTTTATTACCAGCACCGATCGACCATTTATTTCTTGAAGGTTATGTAGAGCCTGACAGTGTAACTATTCAACAACTGCTCGAAGGTTATGATGATACTTCTGATGGCGGCAAATCCCTTGATACCCCACTTAAGGTGATTGAGCAGGTAGGGCGTTGTCGTGTAGTAGTTACTGGTAGTTATCATGCAGGTGTTTTTGCTCTTTCCCAAGGTATACCTGTTATTGGTTTAGCCAAATCTATGTATTACGTAGATAAATTTTCAGGATTAGCAGAGCAATTTGGAGTTGGTTGTGAAGTTGTTCTTTTAGAAGATCCCCAGTTAAAAACAAAACTAGTAGCCAGTATTAATAAAGCTTGGGAATTATCCGAACAATTAAGGCCACTATTATTAGAAGCTGCTGTTAAACAAATAGATTTGGGACTTGCTGCTTATAAGCGAATGTATGACATGGTTGCTTCTTGGTAATTACATTTTTTCTGTATTAAGCCATAATTAAGAAAATATGAACGAACACAGTTTTTACCGCCAAAAAATTCAACCAGTTCCAGAGGATGTGTCGCGTCCGTTGTGGTCTGTGATGATTCCTACTTATAATTGTGCAAATTACCTCCGGGAAACTTTGGCGAGCGTCTTAGCTCAAGATCCCGGAGCGGAAGTTATGCAAATTGAAGTGATCGACGATTATTCTACCAAAGACGATCCAGCAGCAGTTGTTGAAGAACTCGGTCGCGGTCGTGTTAAGTTCTATCGGCAGCCCAAGAATGTTGGCTATATCAAAAACTTTAATACTTGTTTAGAGCGATCGCAAGGGAAGTTGATTCATCTGCTACACGGTGATGACTGCGTGCGAGATAACTTTTATACTAAAATACAGTCGGGTTTTGAGACAGAACCAAGTATTGGTGCTGCTTTCTGTCGTCAGATGAATACCAATGAAAATGGCGAGGAAGTATGGTGTCCTGAAGTAGAACAACCTCACAGTGGGGTTCTGAGTAATTGGATAGAAAGAATTGGAGTTCAATGCATTATACAACCGCCATCAATAGTAGTGCGTCGTGATGTATATGAAAAACTTGGAGGATTTGATAGCCGTATATGCTGTGCTGGCGAAGATTGGGAGATGTGGGTTCGCATCGCAGCACATTACTCAATGTGGTACGAACCAGAACCCTTAGTCAATTATCGCGTTCATTCGGCATCTCTTACCAAACGTTGCCAGCGAAAAGGTCAAAATATCCGAGATTTACGCAGTATTGTAGATATTAACAAAACTAGTTTACCACCATCAATTGCTGAAGAAATATCCGATCGAGCTAATAAAAATTGGGCACTATATGCTATAAGAATTGCTAGCAAAATGTTGAGAAATAACGATACTGGTGCTGCAATTATTCAACTTAAAGAAGCTCTAAAATGTGATAATTCTCCTGAGGTAATTAATGCAATTATTTCTATGCTTAAAAAGGAAACTAAAGGTTGGTTAAAAAGAAAATTTGTTAAAGCATAATAAATATAGATATATAAGGTAGGTGTATCAAGATGCTCGAATTTATTTATTCTAAAATTTATCGTCGTATTTGTAATAAGTTGAATAAATATGAGTGTCAAATAATAAATAATATTTTTCGCCAACAAATGGGGCATTTTGGGAAAGATTGTAATATAGGCAACAAAGTATTTATCAAAAGTCCATTAAATAAAATATTTCTGGGAGATAGAGTTCTTATAGAAGAATATTCTACCCTTGAGTGTTCATCTGATGATAGTACCGCGATTCATATTGGCGATCGCTCAATTATTAGAACTTTTGCCAGACTTTCTTCTGCACGGGGAAAGATAAAAATTGGCAGTGACTGTAGCGTTAACCCTTACACTATTTTGTTTGCCAATGGCGATTTAATTATAGGTAATTGGGTAAGAATAGCTACTCACGTCGTAATTAATCCTGGCAATCATTTATATGATGATATTGATACTCCAATTGATTTGCAACCTTCAACTAATAAAGGCGTAATTATAGAAGATGATGTATGGATAGGTGCAGGTGTAATAATTCTTCAAGGTTGCAAAATTGGTAAAGGTTCTGTGATTGGTGCTGGAACAGTTCTAACTAAAAGCGTAGAGCCTTACTCTGTTGTTGTAGGTGTACCGGGTAGAGTTATCAAAAAACGCGGTGAAACTACACAAGACGAATTAATTAGCCTCACAAGTAAAACGGGAGATAATTAAATGAATATTATAAACCAGGAACCTGTACGAGTATTTATTGGCTCTGGAGAAGCAAGTTTACTTGAAAGAAAAGTAGCAATTTATTCTTTACGAAAAAATAGTAAAAGAAATTTAGATATTTATGTATTTAATGGTACTCACAATTCCGTAGAATTGAATGACAAAGAGCCATTTCTTGCTCCTTTACCTTTACATCTTAAATATCATAATACTACTGAGTTTAGCCTTTATCGTTATTTGATTCCACAACTTTGCGATTATCAAGGCAAAGGAATTTATATCGACTCAGATGTCATTTGTCTAACAGATATTGGCGAACTTATTGATACTCCCTTGAATGGAAATGATTTCTTGGCGAAAGCAGATGCTTATGGCCATCGAGGTGAAGATTTTTGGGCACTGAGTGTAATGCTCATAGACTGCGAAACCTGTCGTTTTGATTTGGAAACATATTTTAGAGAAATTGACCAAGAACTTTACACTTATACTGAATTTTCTAGTATGAGTAAGGCTTTTCTTAGTCATCATCCTCTTAAAATTGGCGCACTTAATCCCCAGTGGAATGTATTCGATTATTATGACCAAGAAACTAAATTAATTCACTATACAAATCTATACACTCAACCCTGGAAAAGCCCCAATCATCGTTATGGAGAACTATGGTTTACCTATTTTCAGGAAGCTATAGATGCTGGATACATTACTCAAAAAGATATTGAATTGAGTATTGTTCGCTCTTATGTGCGGCGAAACTTACTAAAAGGTAATTATCCTTTGCCAGATTATAAAGATTTTGTAAGACAAAATATTAAACTACTAAAAAATATGGGCAGAAGCTAGTGGTTTACCACACCAACATAGCCGGGTTAAGACAGGGAGGGGGGAGAGGAGCCATTGCGTTGCGGAGGAACACGCACCGTTGTAGCAAATGGCGTGGGGAAGAGGGGGTAGAAAATAATTTTTTTCTTCTCGTTATTAACCCCGCATTCGTAATCTTGGCGAACTACTAGTAGTTCATCACACCAATATCGCCTTGATGGTGGCAAGGGGGAAGATGAGGGAAAAAATAAATTTGTCTTCTCATTATTTAGCCCCCCATAGTTGACGGGCACCCACAAGAGTTTTTTTAGGAAAAAAAATTCTCATCGTAACCCTTGATTTGCCAGACTACTAGGAAATATGTAACCTACCATTCTAATATTCAGAATATAAATAAAATCATATTTTTATGAACTCATTTATTACTTCAGTTCCAGTAAATCGCGTTGTTGAACTCCTAAAGCTGGAAGCAAATGCAATTAACGAAGCAGCAAAACGCTTACAAATAGACGAATTACAAAAAGCATTAAATCTACTGGTAAATTGTCAGGGGAAGATAGTGCTTACAGGTGTTGGTAAGTCTGGAATTGTTGCACAAAAGATTGCTGCTACCCTATGTAGCATTGGTAATGTCGCTGTATATTTGCATCCTTGCGATGCTTTGCATGGCGATTTGGGAATTATTACTGCCTCTGATGTAGTTATATTGTTCAGTAATAGTGGTGAGACACAGGAATTAATAGAAATAGTTCCCCATCTTAAACATCGTCAAGTTCCAATTATTGGAATTTTGGGAAATCTCGACTCCACTTTAGCATCTCGGGCCGATCTTGTTCTGGATGCTTCAGTCGATCGCGAAGCTTGTCCTTTGAATTTAGCTCCCACCACCAGCACTACCGTTGCTTTAGCAATCGGGGATGCTTTGGCAATGACTTTAATGCAAATGCGAAGCATAACTCCTCAAGATTTCGCACTAAATCATCCAGCCGGACGTTTAGGTAAACGACTCACTTTACAGGTCGCAGATTTGATGCATCATGAGGAAGATAATCCCGTAATTATACCAGAATCAAGCTGGATTGAAATAGTTAGCGCCATCACTAAAGGAGGACTAGGAGCTGTCAACGTTATTGACAAGAAAGCTCAACTACTAGGAATTATAACAGATGGCGATCTACGACGTTCCATAGCCACAATCGAGCCTACAGACCTAGAACGTCTCCAGGCAGCGGCAATCATGACGAGGAATCCAGTCACCGTTCAACCAGAACAACTGGCTTACGACGCACTCAAACTTATGGAAAATCGTTCCTCTCAAATTTCTGTTCTGCCAGTAGTAGATACAGAAGCCCATTGTGTTGGCTTAATTCGGCTTCATGACATTGCTCGTAGCGGTATTGTGTAATTCTTCAAATCTTTAAAAAGCTTATCAATTCATTTACATATTTGGGTAGGTTCTTCAAGCTAAAATATACAAAAGTGTCTTTTTATACCTAAAGCTCTGCGATGAATAAAATACGTATCGAAGCAGAAGATTATCTAAGTGGTAAGAACGGGGAAACTTATTACGACACTGATGCTGGTAATAAACCAGGCAAATATCGTGATGATGATGTAGATATACAAGTAACCAAAGATGTTGATGGTGGTTACAATGTTTGGGGAAAAAAGGGAGAATGGACAACCTATGAGCTTGAAATTCCCCAAACAGGTGTTTATGATGTTGTGGTTCGCGTTGCCTCCAGCAGAAAACACAATAAGCTTACAGCTACCATAGGTGATCAGGAAGCAGAATTTGATTTTTCCAAAACGGGAGGTACACAAAAATGGCAAGATGTTGAGTATAAAGGACTCAACCTCAGCGCTGGCGTACAGGAATTACGCTTGGATATACTTAGCGACGGTGTGCGTATCAATTATATAGAATTGATTCCTCGACAAAGTATTTCTGAACCCAACCCAGAACCGGAACCAGAACCAGAACCAGAACCCAATCCCGTTAATACCTTAAATCAGACTCCGATTCGTATCGAAGCAGAAGATTATCTAAGTGGTAAGAACGGGGAAACTTATTACGACACTGATGCTGGTAATAAACCAGGCAAATATCGTGATGATGATGTAGATATACAAGTAACCAAAGATGTTGATGGTGGTTACAATGTTTGGGGAAAAAAGGGAGAATGGACAACCTATGAGCTTGAAATTCCCCAAACAGGTGTTTATGATGTTGTGGTTCGCGTTGCCTCCAGCAGAAAACACAATAAGCTTACAGCTACCATAGGTGATCAGGAAGCAGAATTTGATTTTTCCAAAACGGGAGGTACACAAAAATGGCAAGATGTTGAGTATAAAGGACTCAACCTCAGCGCTGGCGTACAGGAATTACGCTTGGATATACTTAGCGACGGTGTGCGTATCAATTATATAGAATTGATTCCTCGACAAAGTATTTCTGAACCAATACCAGATCCCAATCCCGATCCCAATCCAGATCCAGATCCAAATCCCAATCCCAATCCCAATCCCCTTCCTAGCTTAGGTAAATCTTTCATTGGCGGTGCTGCAAATCAAACCTTCAATGGTGATGATGAGTTTAACACGGTCAACTATGCTCAAGCAACAGGTGGTATTGTTGCCGATTTGAGTACAGGTATTGTGACTCGTGAATTTACGCCATCAGTTCAAGATCCATACAAGATTTTACCTGTCGGCGATTCGATTACATATGGTTTCGTAAATACCGAATTTGCGAATCTGCCTCAAAACAATAATACCGGTGGCTACCGGAATTTCTTGGACCAATTTTTGATTGCTGATGGTTTAGGCGAAGCAGTAGATTTTGTCGGTTCGCAAAAAACTGGTGATTTTGAGGATAACGAACATGAAGGATATGGTGGTAAAACCATTAACTTTATCTCCAACAATATCAAAGGTTGGTTGAACGCACAGCAGCCAAATATGGTACTGCTGATGATTGGTACTAACGATACGAAAAGCAATACCAATCCTGACAAAGCTGACGAGCGTTTGAGTGCTCTAATAGATAAAATTACCAACCACTCGCCAACAACTCATGTTTTGGTAGCTTCGATTGCGCCGATAGATGAAACTTTGAGGCCGACTCAGAGTGAGAATGCCAAGACTTACAATGCTCAAATACCAGGAATTGTAGAGGAAAAAGTAGCAGCAGGCAAAAAAGTTTCTTTTGTTGATGTCAATAAAGCGTTAACGGTAGATGACATTTTTGACGGCGTTCATCCTTCAATAGAAGGTTATGAAAAGATTGCAAATACTTGGTATGACTGGATTGAAAGCAGCGAAGATACTTTAACCGGCGGCATCGATCACATTATTGGTACAGCCTATGACGATCAACTTAAAGGTAATACCAATGATAATATCATTGAGGGTGGTGGTGGCGATGACCTGATTACTGGTGCTGGTGGTAATGACTTGCTCAGTGGGGGTTCTGGACAAGACATTTTTATCTTAGCACATGAACAGGGTACTGATACCATTAATGATTTTACAGTAGGCGAAGATTTGTTAGGGCTATCTGGTGATTTAAACTTTGGGCAACTAACTATCATCCCAGGTAATTCAAGCAATGCAAACGATACTTGGATTATGAGCGGTGATGAACAATTGGCTCTATTGCTAGGAGTACAAGCAAACGCTATCACTTCAGATGTATTTACTTTTGCTTAGTGTGGTAGTTATTACTTGATGTAGCCTCCAATTCTAACACTATAAGCTTGTAAGCTGATTTCAAAGGAAGTTTAACTTCCTTTCTTTTTATTATTAAAAGCTGTTTGCTTGAAAGTCCCCATATAGCGAGGCAGCAATTAAACCAGAAGGCATCAAAAAGGTTAATTTTTCAGGGATATCAGTTCGTGTATCTAGAGAGCGCCCCGGCAGTAGTAAAGTGCTTCTTGAAAAAAACGAATAAATCAGTAAATTATTAAGTAGAAACAACTATGAATATCCTTGCTGTTATTCCTGCTCGTTACAACTCAACCCGATTCCCCGGAAAACCATTAGTAATGATTGGCGATCGCCCAATGGTACAAAAAGTTTACGAAGCGGCGAAAAGCTGTCCTCATTTTAGTAAAGTAGTTGTCGCCACCGATAGCGAAATTATTGCCGATTGCGTGGAAAAATTTGGCGGAGAAGTTGAAATGACTAGCTCTGATTGTGCTACAGGTACCGATAGAGTTGCTGAAGTTGCTTTGCGCTATCCCCAGATGAGTGCTATAGCTAATGTCCAAGGAGATCAACCTTTTGTTACTTCCCAGATGTTAACTGAGTTGATAAGTCCTTATCTTCAAGGAGAGTTGCCAGCAATGACTACTCTGGGCTGTCCTTTGCATATGGATAAATCCTACTTAGATTCTAATTCAGTAAAAGTAGTGTGCGATCGTCTTGGTAACGCCCTTTACTTTTCCCGCTCTCCTATTCCTTATTTTCGTAATAGTGGGGAAGTACCGGTGTTCCACCATTTAGGACTTTATGCCTTTGAAAGAAATTTCCTTGCTCAATATGCTCAAATGGAACCGACTCCATTAGAGGAGTGTGAAGGTTTGGAGCAATTGCGAGTGCTCGAGCATGGATTTTCTATTCGGGTTTGTCTGACTCAAAAGGTTGTTTTGGAAATTAATACTCCTGATGATTTAGTTCAAGCTCAAGCTCAAGGCTTGATTGTTAGTGAAATCTGAATAATAATCTACACAAATTAATAGGTAAATTTTTAGTTCTAATAGAGAGATAATTGATGTCAAATCAAGAAAATTCATATCAAGATAGCATTTCCATACGGAAACTGCCGATTAATTTTAATCAGGCAGACTCAGCATTATTTGAACGCGAATTTAAGAAAGATATTCCTGCAAGTAAGTTAGTTAAATTGGAAAATGTTAATGTAAATCCTGACGGCATAATTTTTCGTGGAAATCAGATTTTCCTCGAATCATTTGCTTCTCCCAAGCATCTGGATGCTTGGCTAAAACCTAAAGCGAAGTTGAAGTTCTTTCTAAAAAATAACTTATTCAGGCATATCGAAAAGATTAATTCAGAGGTCTTTTGGTTCACTGATAATTGGAGCGTTCTTTATTTTCACTGGATGACCGATGCTCTGCCACGGCTATTTACAATCCGAGAAAAAACAGTTAATGCCACTTTGCTGCTACCTGGTGCATATCAGGAAAAGAAATATATAACATCTTCATTGTCTCCCTTCGTTTTTCAAGAAGTAAAGTTCTTAAATCATATTATTCGCTGCAATACTCTGCAAATACCTACCCATACAGCGCCTACTGGAAATTACAATGAAACTTTAATCAGAGATTTAAGAAGTTTTTACAGTGATTTTTATTCTAGAACATACAGTGAGAACATTGGAGACAAAGTTTACATAAGTCGAGGGAAAGCCCAAAAAAGAAAAATTAAAAATGAAGAAGAATGTTTAGCTGTTCTCAAAGAGTATGATTTTAAAGTTGTTTACTTTGAGGATTGCTCTTTTGAGCAACAGGTAAAAATTGCCTTAGATGCTCGCTACTTGATTTCAAATCATGGGGCTGGGCTTACAAACATGCTGTTTATGAAATCCGGCAGTAGTGTTTTTGAATTACGTAAAAAAGGCGATAGAAGTAATAATTGTTACTTTTCATTAGCATCTGCCCTGAACTTGAGATACTTTTATCAAATTTGTGATTCAGAAGATCCTGAAGAGGACGCACATACAGCTAATTTAATTGTAGATTGTAAATTATTGAGAAAAAACATTGAGCAAATGCTCAAAACCTAATGTGAATAAAAGCGTCATAATAACTTTGTTTCCGATCAATCTATATTAATACCTCAATGGTTAAAGAACTTCGTATTATTTCTTCCTCGATATCAATTTCACAGCTAGATTTAAATCGATTAGAAGAAAATAAGCATCAAATAGTAATTGCTTGTCCCTCTCCACCACCAGAAGCAGTAAAGGCAGGTAAAGCCATTGCTGTTCCCAAGGGAGAATTTTCTACTGATATCATTTTAGATCAATTGCCTAGTAACTTTTCTCCGGATTTTGTGCAGTTAACTGCCAGGAATATGAGCTTTATCCCACGGGGATTAGAGAAATTCACATGCCCAAAAGTCATGAAGATTGGTGATACTTTTCACCTGGGCGATGGTTCCCTGACTAGTATTGTTGAATATTGCAAACTTTTTCAGTGCGATTACCATTGGAGTTACCAAGGGATTCAGCATTTACATTTCTTTGTGGAAGCAGGTTTAAAAAATGTCTTCTGGCTGCCTGGAACACCTGTTATAAATCATTATATTCCTCAAAAACAAGAATCGAAATCCTACGATATCATTTTTCGGGGTTCTCAGTCTAAACAACACGTTTACCGCAGCAGACTGCTAAAATTCTTAGAGAATTCTGGGATAAATATTGATGTTAGCCGTAAGCCATATATTGAATCCTTAGAAGACTACACTAAATCGCGAATAGTCTTCAATTGTGGCTTAAATTCCGATAGCAATAGACGGATTTTTGAAGTGCTGATGGCAGGCGGTTTCCTACTTACCGATCGCTTAAGTCTTCAGTCTGGCTTATTTTCTATTTTTCAAGAAGGCGTTCACTTAGAATGCTATGGAGACGAAAATGAACTACTCCAAAAGATAGATTTTTATCTAAATAACCCCGAGAAGGCGGAACAAATAGCTTTTTCTGGTCATCGAAGGCTGATAGATTATTATAACCAGCAAGCAGTGTGGCAAAAATTATACCGCTATGTCTTGCATGGTGAAATTGAAGCGCCTTTTCGTCTAGAACATGATAAAAGGGTGTTGCACCTCGAAAATCTACCTAGAAACGACAAAGCCTTTGATATTCGCTTAAAGACTTACGAATTGATTCAAGAAATTCATCGTCTGAACTCCCGAATTAAACTTCTTTATTGGAAGGGTGCAAATAAACAACTGCTATCCGATTTAGCCGACTTACCTCGTTTAGATATTACTTATGTTAATTCCTCAGAAGCTTTAGCTGATGTGGAAACTTGGTGTGACAAAGTCGGTGTAAAAGAACAGGTTTCTCTGGAATGCTTACCTTCACAACAGAAGGATTTATCTCAATTTCAGATGATTATCTTAGATTTACCAGATACCTTGGCAGCAATGAAGCAGCTATGGAAGGATATTGAACCGACTATTGCTGAATCTGGCTTTTTGTTAATAGTAGGAAAGCCTAAGAGTTGGAAAAAAGGAATTTTCAATTCATTCTTCAGAAGACATGGCTTATTATCAGTAAATCTTTGTTTTGAAAATTCTAACCGCGAATTGGGAGTTGGAGCTTGTTTAGTTTACCAAAAACATGCAGAAGCTTCTTCATCTCCTGATTCACTAAATTCAACACCAAAGCTGTATGTTAGCCAGCTAAATCTTCAAGCAAAAATGAAAAATCAATTAGATTCAATACCATTAGTAAGTCGGGCAAAGAAGCTAATTAGAAATTCATGATTGCCTCACATGATTTCTTCAAAACTTTACGAACGAGGTATAAAATGATGATTGAAATTAAGTATTTCTTATTTGATAATTTTTAGTGTTTATAGATATCCACACAATATGAACAGAACACTAAAACAAAGGTGGGAATTTCCTCCTGTTTGGTTAAGAATTCTGATTATCAGTCTATTAATATTAGGAGTATTCTTTCGATTTGCCAATCTCGAAAAAAGAGCTTATTGGCATGATGAAACTTATACTTTACTTCGGGTATCTGGTTATACAATACCGGAAGTTACTCAAGAGGTATTTAATGGTGATCTAATTGGAGTTGAAAAGTTACGACAGTATCAAAGTGTCAATTCGGAAAAAAGCTTAATTGGCACAATTAATGGCTTGGTAAAAGAGGATCAACATCACCCACCCATTTACTTTGTAATGGCAAGGTTTTGGAACCAATGGTTTGGTGATTCTGTGGCTCTAAATAGAATTTTAACTGTTCTAATTAGCTTATTAGTATTTCCTTTTATTTACTGGCTTTGCCTGGAACTTTTTCAATCCCATTTGACAGCATGGATAGCAATAGGATTAACGGCTGTCTCTCCTTTCCATATATATTACGCGCAAGAAATACGGGAATATAGCCTCTGGGGAGTAACAACTTTGTTGATGAGCGCGTCGTTACTGCGAGCAATGAGATTAAACACAAAATCATCATGGATAATTTACGCAGTAACTACAATAGTGGGGCTTTATTCTGCTGTATTTTCTGTTTTTGTTATGTTTGGCCATGGAGTTTATGTGGCTTTTACTGAGGGATTCCGATTAAGTCGAAAATTTATAGCCTATTTATTAACATCATTTATTGCGGTTGTGGCTTTTTTACCCTGGATTTTGGTGATTTTGACTCATCTGGACAAAATCAGGGGAGTAACAGCCTGGATGAATACGTCACTGCCTGTAAAAGATTTAGTAAAACGTTGGATATTCAATCTACAATCTGTCTTTTTTGAAACTAATTTTTGGCTTCCAAGTTCTTTAAAAACTTTGATTGCCATTGCTATGACACTACTAATTGGATACTCAATTTATGTCTTGTGGCGACGAACTCCCAAACAAGTATGGCTATTTGTTGTCACTTTAATTGTACCAATTTCAGTTAGTTTAAGTCTAGCAGATTTAATATCTGGGGGAATACGCTCAACTAATGCTCGTTATTTTGTTCCGACTTACCTGGGAAGCCAAATTGCTGTCGCTTATTTACTATCTATTGGGTTCACTTCCACAAAAATCAAATTTGGTTTGCAAAGAAAGTTAAAAATCCTTACTGTCACGCTAATGACTGTAGGGTTTTTGTCTGGTGTGATTCAATCAGTTAACCCACGCATTATTGAAGATCAACAAATGGCTAAGATTATTAATCAAACAGATATGCCATTAGTAGTCAGTGGTGAACTTTCTTACAATGGTGGTGGTACTTTTGGTGACATTATGGTGATGAGTCACTTATTAGATCCAAAAGTCAAACTTCAACTAATAATTGACCCTAATGTACCAGAAATTCCTACAGAATTCAAAAATGTGTTTTTATACAAAACACCAGAATCAGTTAAACGCGAACTAGAAAAAAAATACAAACTAAAACCTGCATATCAAAATAAACTTTTGTATTTAGAACGTTCTGCATAATCTTACTGGTAGTAATTTTTTAAGGGTGTTTTTAATGTACGTGAGTTTTAGAATTTATTCTGTAAACCTAATCTGTCTCTATTTTTTGGCCACAGTAACTAGAGGTTATTTATTATGGTATCTAATTCAGAAAAAGATGTTGAAATTTCCGTAGTGATTCCTGTCTATAATGAAGAATCAAATCTTGATTATCTATTTGAACGTTTAACAACAACACTAGATAAACTAAATATCAAATACGAAATTATTTGTATAAATGATGGCAGTAAGGATAACACGCTCAAGTGTTTGATCCAGCACCATTACTTGAATCCGGTAATCAAAGTTATCAATCTATCTCGTAATTTTGGTAAAGAAGCTGCTCTGAGTGCCGGCATTGATTTTACGAGTGGTGCTGCCATCATCCCAATTGATGCCGATTTGCAAGATCCTCCCGAACTTATTGGGGAAATGATTAACAAATGGCGCGAGGGCTACGATGTTGTTTATGCAACTCGTCGAAGTCGTCAGGGTGATAGTTGGGCTAAGCGTTTGACAGCCAATCTTTTTTACCAAATTATCGGCCAGATTGGCCACGTACAGATTCCATCGAATACTGGAGATTTTCGTTTGCTCGATCGCCGTGCAGTTGAAGCAGTCAAGCAAATGCCTGAAAAAAGCCGTTTTATGAAAGGCATATTTTCTTGGGTTGGTTTCAAACAAACTTCCATCTTTTACGATCGCCCTAACCGTTATAAAGGAATTACTAAGTGGAACTATTGGCGACTTTGGAATTTTGCAATTGATGGTATCACTTCATTTAGTCTCCTACCTTTGAAGGTTTGGAGTTATGTTGGCGTGATATTTTCTCTAACAGCATTTGTTTATGCAGGAGCATTAATAGTTCGGACTTTACTCTTTGGGATTGATGTTCCTGGTTACGCCTCTTTAATGGTAGTCATACTATTTTTAGGAGGAGTGCAATTACTAACTTTAGGAATAATTGGCGAATACATAGGTCGTATTTTTGAGGAAGTAAAAAATAGACCTCTTTATTTAGTTCGAGAACTTTACGGTTTTAAGCAAAATACTGAACTGTACGGTGATTTTCAAGTAAATGAAAAAGTATCTACCTCAATAAAAGGCAGTCCATACAAGTAAAAAAAAATACTTTTGTAGTGCTACCAACTTACTTTTTTCAGAGATAAATGTAATGTCTGATTAGACAAACAGGAGCAATATTTCATGCTCAATTCTAAGGGTTTTGTTTTCTTACTGACATTTGTTTGCTTTTTCTTAACTGCTTTAGTTATGCATTTTCTTGGAGGTATTAAGCCAGAGCAACTTCAGGAATGGCTAAAGCAGGCTGGCATTTGGGCACCTGTTTTATACATAGCTCTGTATATTGTAGCAACAGTGTTAATATTGCCTTCTACAGCACTTAATTTAACTGGAGGAGCAATTTTTGGTCTATGGTTAGGTACTCTTTGGACTAGCATTGCTGCAATAACAGCGGCAGTGATATCTTTTGCCGCTAGCCGTAGTTTTGCGCGTAAAGCATTAGTTAAAAAGTTCGCTTCACCAGCAATGGATGCTGAAGTACGTCGAGGGGGAGTATTTTACATATTTGCGATTAGATTACTGCCAATAATTCCCTATGGTTTAGTCAACTTTGCTGCTGGTTTAACTTCAGTAAGCTTCAAGGATTATTTTTTAGGTACAACCCTAGGCACTATACCTGGTATTTTACCTTTTGTATTTCTGGGTAGTTCTGGTTTACAGGCATTAAGAACTGGAGATATCTTGCCATTAATGGGAGCATTATCCTTGATAGGAGTGCTAGTTTTGGGAGCTACTTGGTATCGACGTTACCGAAAGTAACCGGAGCATCACGAGACGAGAATGTAAATGAAATTCAAGTTCTACTTACAAGAAAAAAGAATCATCAACTTTATATATTTTAGCCAAGGTTTTTATGAAAATTTCCGTTCTAATCAACAATTACAACTATCAAGACTACGTTGTTGATAGTATTGAAAGTGTTCTAAACCAATCCCATCCTGTAGATGAAATTATTGTTGTTGATGATAAATCAACAGATAATTCCGTAGAAATTTTACAGGAAAATTTTGGCGATCGCGAAAAAGTAAAATTAGTACTCAAAGATAAAAATGAGGGACAGCTTTCAAGTTTTAATGAAGGATTTTTGGCTTCTAAAGGAGATATGATATTTTTCCTAGATGCTGACGATCTTTATAAAGAAAATTATATTGCGGAAGCAGTTAAGTTTTACAAAGAAAATCCAAAATGTGATTTTTTATTTTGTAGTGCTGAAGTTTTTGGTAACGAAGAAAGAATTGCTAATTGTTATGAAAATACTCGCGATCTTGGCTATTCTAAAATTGTAACTCTCTATAAAAAAGTATGGATTGGTCATCGAACTTCTACTGTTTCAATGCGTAGAAGTGTACTGGAGAAATTTTTACCAATTCCTTACCTTGAAGATTGGCGTGTTCGAGCTGATGATTGCATAATTTATGGAGCTTCAATAGTAGGAGCAAGAAAATTTTATCTAGATCTGCCTTTAGTAAAATATAGGGCGCATGGCAATAATAATCATTACGGACGTAAAGAAAAAAGAACGCCTGAGTATGCAGAACGACATAACCAAGCCAAAACTCGTTTGTTCTCCTTTTTATCCGAAAAAATTGATTGTCCAAGTAACCTAGATAATTTTGCTCATCTTGAATTCAAAACAATTCCTAAACCGAATGAAAAAGAATTTAATATGTATAAATCTATAGTTAAGCAATCTCAACTTCCTAAATGGAAAAAGGCGATTAATATTTGTTCTATATATACTCATTTTCTCCAAGCCAGTTATTTTGGTCGGTAGTTTGTCAAAATTAAATTTTAGCCTTATTATATGTTATTTAATTCATTTATTTTTATTGCGTTTTTCATTATTGTTTACACGCTTTACCTCTTATTAAAGAGTCACTATAAAGCACAAAATATTCTACTGTTGATTGCTAGCTATATATTTTATGGATACTGGGATTGGCGCTTTACTGGACTCCTTGCTCTGTCAACAATAGTTGACTTTACGGTAGGAAAATTATTGCAAAATTCCAAGGAAGAAAAGAAACGAAAATTACTATTATTTATATCTATATTTTTTAACTTATCTATTCTAGGTTTTTTCAAATATTTTAATTTTTTCGCAGAAAGTTTTACTGGATTATTTCAAATTTTTGGACTGGAAGCTAACTGGGTTACTCTAAATGTTCTGCTGCCAGTAGGAATTTCCTTCTACACATTTCAAACGATGAGTTACACCATCGATGTTTATAAAAGAAATTTGCAGCCGATTAGTAGTTTCCTTGATTTTGCTCTGTTTGTTTCTTTCTTCCCACAGTTAGTTGCAGGTCCCATAGAACGTGCAACTACTCTCATACCCCAAATAATTTCACCCAGATATGTGAAATTAGAACAAATCAATGCTGGTATTTATCTAATTATTTGGGGATATTTTAAGAAATTAGTCATCGCCGATAATATGGCGAGTATTGCTAACTCAGTATTTAACGATTATACCCAATATCAAGGATTAGATATTTTAATTGGTATTCTTGCTTTTACCATCCAGATATATGGAGATTTTTCCGGTTACTCTGATATTGCCCGAGGGCTTTCTAAGCTAATGGGATTTGAATTAATGGTGAATTTTAAGCTACCATATTTTGCTCTCAATCCCAGTGATTTTTGGCTGCGATGGCATATTTCGCTATCGACTTGGTTACGAGATTATCTTTATATTCCATTAGGTGGTAACCGTGGAGGAATTTTTAATACTAACCGTAACTTATTTATAACTATGCTTTTGGGTGGGCTTTGGCATGGAGCGGCTTGGAATTTTGTTATTTGGGGGGCATTTCACGGGCTAATTTTGATTCTTTATCGCATCTTTGATAAACAACCAGAACATTTAGATCCTTGGAGTGGCAAATACTCTTACCCACGTATCTTTGGCAAGATGTTACTGATGTTTATCCTGACAAATATTGGCTGGGTAATCTTCCGCTCAAGTTCAATTAATCAAATTTATTATATGCTCTCCAACGTCGGTTTTAGTATATCAGATCGATCTTTACTATGGGGATATGATTTGCTGTTTTTATGCTTACCACTACTTTTAGTTCAAGTTTATCAGTATATCACTCGTGACCTATTGATTTTGACAAAATTCAAACCAGTAATTAGAGTTCCAATATATAGTTTTTTAATTATTTGGATTTGTGTTTTTGGAGCTCGCGAAGCAGGAGAATTTATTTACTTCCAATTTTAATCAAAGATAAGAATTTATACTCAAAAAATCCATGGCTCAACCTAAAAATCAACAATTACCACGAGAGATTGTCAAGCCCATCAAAACTAAAGAATTTTTTTTATCTCTGTTAGGAACTTTAATTTTTTTAATTCTTTTTAATTTTGCAGCTAAACTATATTTAAAGGAAAATACAACTAATCGGGCTTTTTGGCTGATTAAAGAAAAATGGGAACTTTTATTGCAGCAAAAAAAGCCTGTTGATTGGCTAGTTTTAGGGGATTCTAGCTGTAATCAAGGAGTAGTTCCAAGCATTCTTAACCAAAGGCTCAATGTTAGTTCTATTAATCTTTGTACCATCGGGGATATGTTGAGCTTAGACAATGCCTGGATGCTGGAAAAATATATACAGCGATTTGGTACTCCAAAAAATGTTCTCATAGTTCATGTTTATGATGCCTGGAATCGTGAAGTGAATCGCTCTTTATTAGCAAAGGTACCTTTAAATTGGGGCTACTGGCAGCAGCTTCAGCCACAAATTAACTTTGGCTTAAGAGATTCCTCTCAATTGTTTGTTGAAAAATACATCCCTCTATATTCGGAAAATCAAAGTCTGGCATATTCATTAAAGTTTCCTGGGGAGGCGTTTAATCGCAGTCAAAGCTTTCGGCTTGAAGAAGATGGCTTTATGATTTGGGAGAAACCAAACCCTGAGTATGTGGAAGCACAAAGAAAGATGCATATTGATTTCACCAGAAAAAATAAATTTAATCTTTCTAGTACCAACCGTAAAGCTTTAGAACACATCGTAAAACTTGCAGAAAAATATGATTTTAATGTCTACTTAGCAAACAGTCCAATATATGAAAAACTATACGAAAATGAGGATTTTAAAGCTTATTTCACGAACCTTCAGGATACTCTCGATAGTTATGCTGCTAAAAGTGATAGAGTATACTACATCCGAGAGCCAATTACTTTTCCCAAAGAGGAGATGGAAAATGCCGATCATTTAGTTTATTCTGCGGCCAAAGTCTATACTAACAGCTTAATTTCGCAAATCGAATCTATTCAGAAGGCTGAGAATTAATGCCAAAAATAATTATATCTGGTGTACTTTTTCCATTCATTTATTTATGCCTTTTATTATGAGGCAATATTTCATAATTAAGTCTAAATATGGTAATTAAGGAATTAATAGCCATATATCTGACGTAATATCCCGTAATCTTCTAATTACTTCCTTAAGCGCCGACTTTTGCGAGTATAGCACGATAATCTGTTTTTATAAAAACTTTTTTCGTAGCTCCTGATAATACTTAAATAGTTCAAGATACAATAAATCAATATTGCCAATCGTTTCGGATATATGATTTTTCTTCAGTCATAGATTAATTAACACTTTCTTCACTAAATCTTCTCCTACCCCATACATCAATGCAATTAAAATGACTTGATTAAATAGAATATCAAAATCACAATATAATTGCTAATTTATCCGTAGTAAGTATTTGACAGTTTGTAGATAAAATATTTATCAAAAGCTATGTATGCTTTAGTTAACCAACAAATCTCAAGTTCTGAGATTTATGTATAATGAATCACAAATCAGAGGAAAATATGACTCGCACTCAAATTACCGATACACTTTTCATTGGCGATGATTGTAAACTAACCTTAATTGGTGGTCCTTGTGTTATTGAATCAGAAGATTTTACCTTAAAAATGGCAGAGGAGATTCGCAAAGTATGCGATCGCCTAAATATTTCCTTTATTTTTAAATCTTCTTTTGATAAAGCAAATCGGACTTCTATTAATTCCTTCCGGGGACAGTCTTTAGAAAAAGGATTAGGAATTCTTCAGAAAGTCAAAGATAACATTGGTGTTCCCGTAGTAACCGATATTCACGAAAGTCACCAAGCAGCACCTGTTGCTCAAGTAGTAGATGTTCTGCAAATTCCAGCTTTTCTTTGTCGTCAGACTGACTTACTTTTGGCTGCTGCCGCTACAGGTAGAGCAATTAACGTCAAAAAAGGTCAATTTCTTGCGCCTTGGGATATGAAAAATGTTGTCAAAAAATTAGAAGCAGCAGGTGCTAAAAATATTTTGTTGACAGAACGAGGTACTAGTTTCGGTTACAACACCCTAGTAGTTGATTTCCGTTCTTTTCCTCAAATGCGAGAATTAGGCTATCCCATCGTCTTTGATGCTACCCACAGCGTACAAATGCCAGGGGGACAGGGAAATAAATCTGGTGGGCAACGAGAGTTTGTACCTTACCTAGCAAGGGCAGCAGCCGCAGTTGGTATTGATGCCCTATTTATGGAAGTGCACGAAAACCCCGATGAAGCTCCCAGCGATGGCCCTAATATGGTGCCTTTAGCTCAACTTGAAAGCGTACTCAAGGGAATTATCAACGTTCGTAATGCTTTAGAAACTGTTGATTTAGTTGCTCTGTAAATTTTTTAAGTATCATAACTTATCTGTCATATTGATATCAAGACTACAATAGAGAATAATTTGCGTCAATTCATTTTTTTGAATAACAATTATCAAACTTACACAAAAACTATTGGTAAGTTCAAATCTATCTTTAGTTTGACTAGATAATTATAGATATTATCAATAATACTGCGATGTGATAGTTTGTTTGATGTGAATCCCATATGTTTATTTTGATATATTGACCATGAAAAGTATTTCTCAATATAAACTGCAAAATTGTTTATCTCAAGTAAAACTTTTAGCCTTGGATGTAGATGGTGTCTTAACCGATGGCGGACTTTATTACACAGAAAGTGGGGAAGAGTTAAAAAAATTTAACGTTAAAGATGGACAGGGAATCAAGCTTTTAATGCAGGCTGGTATTGAGGTAGCTATAATTACTACTAGTACATCTGCTGCGGTACTACATAGAGCTAAAAAGCTAGGTATAAAACACGCCTTTCTTGGGATTGAAGATAAATTAACAACTATTAAGGAACTTTCTAAAAATTTAAGTATCTCTCTTTCTCAAGTAGCATATGTGGGTGACGATATTGTCGATCTGCCAGTTTTAGATACTGTGGGTTGTCCCTTAACGGTAGCTGATGCAATGCCAGAAAATCAAGCCTGTGCTATATATATTACCAAACTAGCAGGTGGTCAGGGATGTGTCCGAGAGATTTGCAATCTCTTGTTGAATTCTCAAACAAACACTAAAATTCAGGCATCTCTAATCAAAAATGAGTAATCACCAACTCGTTAAACGAATTATTACCTGTCAAGGTAGTATTCAGTTTGTTACTGCTTTATCTGTTCTTAACTATCGGCAAAAAGAGCAGAAAAACTTGAATCAAGAATATGAAGACTACCTTGTAATTTACGATCTCTATACTCCTCCGGGACAAATTGAGGAATTTGCCAATTTTATCAAGAAAATGGCTCAATTAGTCCATGAATGGAAAGCTATTAGTTATATAAATCCGACTCAAATCGATGCTATATCTAATCAGTTAGCAACTTCATCTCCGAGAAAAATCTACGGTATAGTGCATCAATTAGTTGGTACTAACTCTGCTGATGAAATTTATCTGTGCCGTAACTGGCAGTTTGGCAATCAACTTCTGATAAATACTTATAAATCGGCCGAAAAAATTTGTTATGGAGATAGTGTTGGTATTTACTTCTTCTCAAATGCTAAAGGTTTATTTGCAGCATCTACTCCACAGAAGTTAAATTTTGGTAGTAATATCAAGAAACAAATTAAAACAGTTATCAGTAAAGTTAAGGAAAAACTACAATTAAAAACTGTTTTAAAAAATGTAGAATTTGACATTGGTTATTTTAGCTTGCCTGATATTATGGGAGAGTTACCTCCCATGAAGACTATCATTCTAGATAAATCAGAATTATTAAAAACTTTTGATAGCCTCAGAGAATTAATAGATGTAGATTATATATTGCAATTAAAAGAAAAGATTGAGCATAGCCCGATTTTAATTCTACTAACTTCCAACTTTTCTGAGGCTGGACGGATGTCAGAAGAAGATGAGATTAATGCTTATCGTCAATTTTTGATTTCTCAAAAGATAGAGCCGAATACAATATTGGTTATTAAACCTCATCCTAGAGATGGCAACATTAAAATTCAGAGGTTGAAATCACTACTAGCAGATTTATTTTCCAATATATTAGTTCTATCAGAACCGCATCTATTCTTTCTACCTTTTGAGATTTTATTTGCACAAGTTTTTCTGCAATCTGATATGTCAGTACGAGGAAACATTGGAGTCTTGACATTCAGTTCCGCTTGTCTCTCATTGAAGTTACTGTTCAATGTTCCCTGCATTGTAGGTTTTGGAGAAGAAGTAACTCCTCAATTTTTCTATGAAAATTATGCAGATGGTAGATTAGAGCACGAGGCATATTTAAAGCAATTTATGGCTCAAATTGAAACAAATTTAGTTACTCAATAATATTTAGGCTTAGCTTATGATTCCTCAGAGTCCTTTGACTAATTCTCAAGATGTAACCTTACTAAAAACGATTCCCACAGAGAAGTTAATTGAAGATTGGAAAAATATTTTTGAAATCGATATTACCGAAGAAGTTCGCGAACATGAGAATATTTACTTTTATAAATGTAACGAAACACAGCTAAAGTTTTTTGCACCTACTGAAACAGTTGGCTCTGCTAAACTTTATGAGCACTTACAAAAGTTTGAATGGTACTACATGCCACAAAAGTGGGAGCATGATGTAGCAATTCAAGATTTAGATAACTGTCATAAAATTTTAGAAGTCGGGTGTGGTGAAGGAGCTTTTGTAGAGCGATTATGTAAAGAGCTAAAGGTAGACGCTCAAGGAATTGAGCTAAATTCAAGTGCTGTTGCATATGCACGCAAAAAAGGGATTCCTGTGTCACAGGATGATTTGTATGACTTGTCTAATCAAAAAGCAAACTACTTTGATGCTGTATGTACTTTCCAAGTACTAGAACACGTTGTAGAACCTCGGAACTTTTTATCGTCTCTTGTTAAACTTGTGAAGCCAGGAGGCAAATTAATAATTGCTGTTCCTAATTCAAAATCTTTTGCTAAATATTCAGAAAATAACTTATTAGATGAGCCCCCTCATCACATGACTCAGTGGTGTAGAGACACATTCAATCACATTACTTCTATCTATCCGATTCAGGTTGTGAATTTTCGCTTTGAACCTTTAGCTGAGTATCATGTTGATTGGTACATCTCAATACAGTTGTCCAGATTACCAAAAATAAGACTAGTGAAGAGTTTATGTTTTCGCTTTGCTCGACATATATTGAAGCCTGCTCTGAAAAATATTTCTCCTTTGCGGAAGCTAATTATAGGACATACTATATACGTTTGCTATCAAAAAAATCCTTAGATACTTTTGTTCGGGGAAATAGTTAATCTTGTCAAAATGAAAATACAACTATAAATATCAAATATTTTAAATATTTGATATTTATAGTCGAAGAAAAATCGCTGACATTTCTAATCCTCCGCTCTATTTTAAATTAGAGGTAATATTTATGGCGCAACTTCTACCAAAAATTTCTATCGTTACCCCTTCTTATAATCAGTCTGAATTTATTGAAGAAACTATCAATAGTATTTTAACTCAAAATTATCCAAATCTTGAATATATTATTATCGATGGAGGCTCCACAGATGGAAGTGTGGAGATTATCAAAAAGTATGAAAAGTATCTGCATTTTTGGTGTAGTGAATCAGATGCTGGTCAATATGATGCCATAAATAAGGGATTTGCCCATTCTAGTGGTGAAGTAATGGCATGGCTGAACAGTGATGATATGTATTGTCCTTGGGCATTCAAAACTGTGGCAAGTATTATGTCCGAGTTTCCCGAAATTGAGTGGTTAACAACTCTAAATCCTGGGTTATGGGATTGTAATGGTTTTTGTATGGGTTTTGGCTCAATTCCAGGTTACTCAAGAGAAGCATTTTTAGACGGTTGCCACCTTCCTAAGAATAAAAATGGCAAGGGTTGGATACAACAAGAATCTACTTTTTGGCGACGAAGTTTATGGCAAAAAGTGAATAATAAAATCTGTATGGACTTCAAAATGGCTGGCGATTTTGATTTATGGGCACGCTTTTTTCAATATACAGATTTATATGGTATTGAAGCGCCTTTGGCTGGTTTTCGCGTTCAAGCTAATCAAAAAAGCCAACAATTTGAAAAATATTTTCTTGATGCTAAAAAATCTTTATCGAATACGCGTGAAGTTTTAAATTGGCGACCCAATGTGTTACGAAATATTCCGAGAAAGTTAAAGTTAAATAAAATTCCTAAAGTCAAAGACTTAGTACTGTCAAATTCTGGTTATACCTGCAAGAAAGTAGTTAGAAAAAATGCTGAATTACAAGATGCCTTCTGGCAAATAGAAGAAAGCAAATTTTATTTATGAGGAATTAATCAATGAAAATATTACAAATAAATAGTAGCGATTATGCTAATGGAGGTGGCGGTACAATTGCTATGTACCGTCTTTATACAGGTTTGAAGCAAGCTGGTTTTGATTGTAAAATATTGAGTGGAATCAAAACTATTGATTCACCTGATTCCTCAAAAATCAACCGTTCTCAAAGATTAGAGAAAGCCCTCAAAAAAATTACAGAAAATGTCGGACTCAACGATATTCACTGTGTTAGTTCTTTTAATTTGAAAAAAAATAAATTCTACCAGTCAGCCGATATTCTTAATTTTCATGTGATACATAGCGGTTACTTTAATTATTTAGCAATACCATCACTAACTAAAAATAAACCTGCTGTTTTCACTCTCCATGATATGTGGAGTTTTACAGGGCACTGTGCCTACACCTATGATTGCGATCGCTGGAAAATTGGCTGTGGTAAATGTCCTTATCCAGATAGTTATCCTGCTGTTGCTAGAGACAATACTCACCTAGAGTGGAAGCTGAAAAACTGGGTTTACAGCCATTCTAATCTTACTATAGTGACTTTGAGTAATTGGCTCGACGAGCAAGTTAAGCAGAGTATGCTCAAATCCTTACCAATTTATCACATTCCCAACGGAATTGATACACAAGCTTATCAACCCCTCGACTCCGAGCATTGTCGGTTTGTACTGGGTTTTCCACCTAATAAAAAAGTTTTGATGTTTGGCGCTGAAAGTTTAAAAGACTCGCGCAAGGGTGGAGATTTACTAGTCAAAGCACTCTCTAGTTTACCTGAATCTCTCAAAGCTGAAACTATACTGCTAACTTTAGGGCACGGCGGTAAATCTATTTCGGAAACCGTAGGAATGGCAAATTTAAATCTAGGCTATGTCAGTAGCGATCGCTTAAAATCCATTGCTTTTTCCGCTGCTGACTTGTTTGTTTTTCCTACCCGTGCTGATAACCTACCCTTAATATTACAAGAAAGTTTGGCATGTGGCACCCCAATAGTATCATTCAAGATTGGAGGTGTACCTGATTTAGTGCGCCCTGGAATCACTGGCTATTTGGCTAGCCCGGAGAATGCCAATGATTTTTGTAACGGCATCGTACAACTCTTGGAAGACCAAAATTTGCGTAATAGCATGAGTCAAAATTGTCGAGCGATCGCTGTTAAAGAATACCCTCTAGAGGGACAAACTCAAAAATATATTGATTTGTACAATAAAATACTAACTAAATAATTTTTTAAGGTAATATACGGATAACACAGGGAACAAATTGAATAGCTAATATAGCAGTTTTTGATTGAGTATATTACAGTTATAAATCCTCTACCCAGATACTTTTTAAAAGTTTTTTTAAGTACCTCTCCCTGCAATGTGGGAGAGACTTTAAATCTAAAATCCTGTAGTTTTTCTGCAAAGAAATATTATTCTTCTTTAATCAAGTCAAACATGATTAGTATTATTACACCAGTTTATAACGGTGAAAGATTTATCGAGTTTTCTATTAAAAATGTTATTGCTCAAAATTGTCCAGATATGGAACATCTTATCGTCGATGGTGGCTCGACAGATAAAACTGTAGAATTAATTAAGCATTATGCACAGAATTATCCCCACATTCGCTGGATTTCTGAAAAAGATAAAGGACAGTCGGATGCAATGAACAAAGGCATTGGCATGGCGAAAGGTGAGATTTTATCTTTTTTAAATGTTGATGATTATTATGAGCCAAATGTACTGAATCGAGTATTAGAAATATTTAAAACTTTACCAGAACCAAGTTTTCTAGTTGGCAATTGCAATATCTGGAATGATGAAGAGGAAATGATTCAAATCAATAAACCTCAAAAAATGCATTTTCATGATTTGTTATTGGGATGGGATATCAATCCTTTTCCTGCTAATCCATCTGCATATTTTTATCATAGCTCAATACATGAAAAAATCGGTTTATATGATGTCGAAGACCGTGATGCAATGGATTTACATTTTATCTTAAAAACTGTACAAGTGGCTACAGTAAAGTATGTAGATGAAACTTGGGGAAATTTTCGAGTAATCCAGGGTACAAAAACCTTCAATAGTAATCAGAGTGGTGAAACACTTAAGCGAATAAGAAGAATTTTAGACAGTTATCGTCAAAATTTACCTTTTGCTTTGCGCGTTCAATTAGCTGCCAAACGTCAATTTTATAAAAAGAAAAGAGGGCTTGAGCGCAAGGTTAAATATCTAATATCCAGATGATAAAAATTATCTATCTAACTAATTAGAGGCATTCAAAACTAAGCTTTCATTTTAGAAACCAGAGGATAAACCTTATGAATCCGAAAGTGTCTATTATTATTCCTACTTATAATACTAGTAGTTACATAACCAAAGCAATAGAGTCAGCATTAGAACAGACTGAAAAAAATATTGAGGTGATTGTAGTAGATGATGCTTCTAGTGATAATACCGTAGAAGTTGTTAGAAAAATTCTTGACAAGCGATTGAAAATCTTAGTTAATCAAAGTAATCAAGGACCTAGTTATTCCCGCAACCGGGCACTACAAGTGGCTAAAGGTGAATGGGTTGCTTTACTAGATTCAGATGATTGGTACGAGCCACAACGATTAGAAATACTGCTGCATACTGCTGATGTGGAAAATGCAAATATGATTGCAGATAATATGCATCTAATTAAAGACGATGCAGAATATCCTCATAGTACATTTTTTGCTAATGAAGGAATATCATTTAATAAGCCAACAAAAATAGATACTGTCAATCTGATTGATTTAAGTCTCAGTATTACAAAACCTTTAATTAAACGTGATTTTTTAGTTCGGCACTCTCTCGAATTTAATGAAGCATTGAAATATGAAGAAGATTTTATTCTTTTCCTATTTTGTCTTTTAAAAGGAGCAATCTTTGTCGTAGTACCGGAAGCTTATTATTTTTATCGTACTCGTACAGGTTCTCTAATGACTAAACAACGAGAATTTTACGAACAAGCTTACAAGACAAATCGATATCTTTTACAGCAAGATATTACTAAACAAAATCCGGAATTATTACATTCTCTCTCTAGACGTTTTTTTAATATCAAACAACAAAGAGGATACTATAGAGTCAAGCCATTTATTAAGAAAAGAGCTTTTTTTGGAGCATTGATTGAGGCAATCAAGAATCCTATTTTCTTTTGGGCTTTATTGGTAAAATTACCAGTAATTTTCAAACATCATACACCAGGAAATTTAGCTATGCTTCATCCAAGTTTTGGGAATAAAAATAAGGCTAAGAAATAATAATTTATAAATATCTATTGTCAAATTGATTATCTAACTATTGCTCTTGAAGAATATTCTCTAAAAGCTAAAGTAAAAAAACTTTCTCAGTTCTTGTAAGGATTAAGGTACAAATAAGTGAATCCTGTAGTTTTCAGTAATGTCATAGATATTATACTTCTTAAATTAAGTAAAAAATGATTAGTATTATTACACCAGTTTACAACGGCGAAAAATTCATCGAATTGTGTATTAAGAATGTTATTGAGCAGAATTGTCAAGACCTAGAACACATTATTGTAGATGGTGGTTCAAAAGATAAAACTGTCGAAATAATTAAGCAGTATACAGAGAAATATCCCCATATTCGCTGGATTTCTGAAAAAGATAAAGGACAGTCAGATGCAATGAACAAAGGCATTGCTATGGCGAAAGGTGAGATATTGTCTTTTTTAAATGTTGATGACTTTTATCAACCCGATGCATTAAAATCTGTATGCAAAATTTTTCACAAATTACCCGAGCCAACTTTACTTGTGGGAAACTGTAATCTTTTAGATAATAATGATGAAATAAAATCTGTTAATAAACCAAAAAGATTGAAAATTGTGCAATTATTAACGAGAACAAATTTTTGTATTTTTCCATTAAATCCATCGGCTTATTTTTATCATAAGTCTTTGCATAAAAAAATAGGATTTTACAAAGTCGAGGAACATTACATGATGGATTTGGACTTTATCTTCAAATCTGTTCAAAATGCGAATGTTAAGTATGTAGATGAAATTTGGGGTAATCATCGACAAATAGAAGGGACTAAAACCATTAATCTTGTTAACAGCGGTGAGCATTATCAACACCTTTCTAATCTGATAGAAGAACATCGCAAACAACTTACTAAATTTCAACAATTTCAAGTTGTTTATTTAAAATTTTTCTATTCTAAATTAGATAGATTTATTTTTTTGTATACTCAACCACAAGAATTATTATCGTATCTAAAAACTAAATTTATTAATAAGAAAATTTAATTTATATTCATTTAGATTAATAATTGTGGTTCTAGAAATAATTTCGTTAAAATCATCAGTTACTCATAATTTTACTCAATAAAAAATGGGAAGAAAACACTAAACATGAAATATGAATAAAAAAATTAAGATTCAAATTATTAGTAGGATTTTTCCCGTAAAAAATAATGCGGGTAGAGACGCATATATATTAGATTTTGTTAACTATTTACAACAAGTAGATTGTGAAATTGAATTTGTATCAACAAACCCTTCAGCTACTGATAAATATCCTTGGTGTGTCATTCCTTCTACATTTGGAAAACCTGAAAACGTCAGAGTACGAAATAATTTACAAATAGGTCGTATTCTGCTGCGGTTTAATGTGTTATCAGATTGGATTGCCGGACCTTTACGGTTGATTTTTCATAAGTTACCTCAGGATCTTAAAAATATATTTAGGCTTGCTGCAAAAAAACTCAAAAAAAAATCAAATCCGCAAATAAATAATACACCAAATATCAATGTTCGAGATTGGAAAGATGTTTTAGCAACCTCACAAGAGATTGCTTTTGCTAAAGCTCAAATTGATAGGTTTAAACCAGATGTTGTAGTTGTGAATTACATTTATTTAGCTAACATCTTAGATACTCTGGAGAGCGATAAAAATATTCTCAAAGTTATTCTCACTCATGATGTATTTCACCAAAGAAATGCTCTATTCCAGAAAATAGGTGTCGTAATTGGTGATGGTAACTGGAATCAGGAAGCAGAAACTGCACAATTAGAAAAAGCGCAGGTACTATTAGCAATTCAGAAAGAAGATGCTCAAGTCTTCAAGCAAATGGTACCCCAAGCTCGGGTAATTAATATGCCTATGTCAGCTGTATCTCACTCTTATACTATTGAACAAGTACCTGCCCGTTGTTTATTTGTAGGTAGTAGAACGCAACACAATTATTATGGTTTGCAGTGGTTCCTGGAAAATGTTTGGATAAAGATAGTAGAAAAAGTACCCAATTGCAGTCTACACGTATGTGGTAGCGTTTGTGATTCAATTCGAGGAACGTTTCCGAAGGTACGCTTTCTAGGTAGAGTAAACGATTTGAAACCCGAATATGCTGCTGCTGAAGTTTGTCTGGTTCCTTTACTGGCTGGTAGCGGACTGAAAATCAAACTCGTGGAGGCAATGTCTTACTCTCGTGCTTGCGTTTCAACCAGTGTGGGAATTCAAGGATTACCCGAAATTGTAGGGAAGACAGCAATTCTAGCAGATACTGCAGATGATTTTGCTGCTGCCGTACAGGTACTCTTAAGCGATTCAGAGAAGCGCCAGTGGATGGAACGGCAAGCTTATGAGTACGTAACAGAGAAACTTTCTCCACAATCATCCTATCAACCGTTTGTAGATTACATTCATCAATACTTCCACTAAGAAGTAAAAGTTTCGTTTTTGTAACAATAATGGATAAACAAAATGAAAGTAGATTGGTTAATTGTCGGAGCAGGATATTCAGGCTGTGTACTTGCTGAGCGGATTGCTACTCAACTTGGACAGCGAGTACTGTTGGTAGAAAGAAGAGATCATATAGGTGGAAATGCATTCGATTATTATAACGAACATGGTATTCTTATCCATAAATATGGTCCGCACATTTTTCACACTAAATCTAAAAAAGTTTGGGATTATCTGTCTGAGTTCACTGAATGGCGTCCTTATTTTCATCATGTTTTAGGGGTAATAGAGGGTAAGAAAGTTCCTATTCCTTTTAATCTCAATTCTCTGTATGAACTTTTCCCACCCCACTATGCTCAAAAGTTAGAGGATTTGCTTTTAGAAAACTTTGGCTTTGGGGTTAAGGTACCCATTTTAAAATTACGTGAAAGTACCAGTGGCGATCTTGGTTTTCTGGCTGACTACATCTATAATAATGTCTTTCTCCATTACACAACCAAACAGTGGGGATTGAAACCGGAAGAATTAGATCGGGGAGTAACTGGGCGTGTTCCAGTATACATTAGCCGAGATAATCGATATTTCCAGGATACCTACCAAGCCATGCCTAAGTATGGCTACACCGAGATGTTCCGGCGAATGCTCTCTCATCCCAACATCAAAGTGTTATTAAATGCCGATTACCGTGAAGTAGTCAACGATATTCAGTTCAACCGGATGGTTTATACCGGCCCAATTGATACTTTTTTTGACTATATGCATGGAGAATTGCCTTATCGCAGTTTACGCTTTCATCATGAAACTCTAGATCGAGAGCATTACCAAGAAGTGGGTACAGTAAACTATCCTAACGAATACGACATTACCCGAATTACCGAGCAGAAGTATCTTTCCGGGCAAACTTCACCCAAAACCACATTGGTGATGGAGTATCCACAGGCTTACATTCCCGATAAAAACGACCCTTACTATCCTATTCCCCGCGAAGAAAACCGCAAGCGTTACGAGCTTTATGTTAAAGAGTCTCAAAAACTTAATGGTAGTGTAATCTTTGCTGGAAGGCTTGCAGAATACAAATATTACAATATGGATCAAGCGGCTTTGCGGGCTTTAGGGCTGTTTGAAAAAGAAGTGTGCGGTACTTAAATTAAATAAATGGATATTACATATGCTACAAGCAACTGATAAGCCAAGAGCTATAGAACTTCCCCCGCTAACTTCGGCTCCTTTGATATCAATTTTGGTACCAAATTACAACTACGCAAGATATATCGGCGAAGCTTTAGATAGTATTCTTGAGCAAACCTATCCTCATTTTGAGGCAATAGTTTGCGACGATGGTTCTAAAGATAATTCTTGTGAAATCATTGCAAACTATGTCCAGAAAGACTCCAGAATTAAGTTAATTAGCAAAGAAAACGGTGGCGTGGCTAACGCTTTAAATGTGGCCTATGACGAAAGTAAAGGTCAAATCATCTGTATCTTGGACGCTGATGATATTTGGATGAATAACAAACTGGAAAAGGTTCTGGAGTTATATACATCCGAACCTACATGTGGTTTTGCTATTCACAATGTCATTGAAATAGATGGAGAGGGGGAATTGCTCAAAACAACCCCTAAATACGACCGTCTAGCTTCAGGCTGGATGGGAGAAATTGCCTTGAAAAATGGTGGTTTTGTCTACAATATACCTCCAGCTTCTGCATTGACTATAAGACGAGAAATTGCGGAGAAAATATTTCCACTTAATGAAGCGTTTACACGAAATGCAGATAGCCTTATATTTCGTTTTGCTCCATTTATCACAGTAATCGGGGCTGTTGGAGAAGCATTAAGTAAGTTCCGCTTACATGGAGCAAATACTACTTCTCAGACGATTTTGACAGTAGACTTTTTAGAGAAAGAGCAAATTACTTTGCAGCGCGTTCACCAAGAACAGAAACAGTTTCTGGAAAATATTTATGGCCCAGAAACGGCAGAGAGTTTAACAAATCTCGAGTGCAGTCTATCTATCTGTCACGATCGCTATTTGCTTTGTCGCCTTAAGGGAATCTACAAGTCCGAACGTACACAGATACGTCAGACGATTATCAATCATCCTGAGTTCAGGAAATGGTCTTTATCCAAAAGATGGCTGTTTCAATGGGGAGAATATTTATCAGATGCAAAGTTTGAGGTATTTTTCAATCAGTTGTACGGTCCAACTCGCTTTAAGCGTTTAGCAAAACGGTTGATGAAAAAATAGACTTTCCCCCAATGCATCTACTTTTACAAAGTTAAGTGAATTATACAAGGATTTGAACTTGCCAATTCTGGTAATTTAAGTTCGCTACAGCCGATCTAATACGGATCTAGTTTTTTTTATATTTCAACAGACTCAGAATTAGTGGCAAGATTAAGCCATTTTTTATTGGCAAAAAATGTACCTCAAGCTGTTAACTTGAATACTGTTAACGCTACTACTCCCTTCGGGCTCTAAAATTACCGATATAATTTCTTCTCCCCCTGCCCCCTGCTCCCTGCTCCCTGCCTTCGACTAATGGTAATCTTCTAGCGGGATAGGAGTAGTACCGCTGCGCGTTCGTCAAAAGTCAAAAGTCAAAAGTCAAAAGTCTTATATAATAAGGATTTTAACCGTTGACAATGGTTGGTTTATTTACGCCGTGCTGTACTAGCCTGATACATTTATAAGGCTGGAGCCTTTTGATGAGTATTTTTTTTAGCTAGTAAATTTTCTTGTTATCTATGTCACTTATAATATTTATGTGAAGAATTTCAATAAAATATATAAAGTTTTCACTAACCTCCATATAAGATTGTAAGAATAAGTACTGAGTATGTTAAGTATAAAGTATAAATTTTAAAGGTTATTAGGGAAGCTAAGCATTTTATTTTACAGCCTATTGCATCGATCTGTCTTAGCTGCTGACGGGCACCCATAAAAATTTTTTTCTTCCAAAAAAAATCTTATGGGAACCCCTGACTATTACTAAAATTATCAAAGAGTCAGGTTTGGGGCCAGCCTGACATTTTTAGTGTAGGTCATTAATGCAGGCATACATAAAAGGTTACTGCGCAGCCATTAGCAAGGCTAGTTTTGAATGGTTATATCGTTGCTTGCAGCAAAGGTGCAGATTTTGGGGTAGCTATTGGCGATGAAACAGTTGATAAAACACGAGGCAATTAGTTGCACCCAACTGCGAATAATCTTGAATAATCAATTTTTATATTGTATTGCTAAGTACTTGTTTATTTTTGCTTAATTAAGTTGAATAGCAACGGAGGTGATGCAACAGAAGCAAACAACTTTTTATTTTTATCTTTATACAATTTAATGGCTTATTTGGATGAAGATTAATTGGGAAAATTCCTTAATTTCAAAGCTTAGCATTAAGTGAACTGTTATTAAACTTAGATTGTGAGGGCAAAGGTCAAATTTATCCGGATTCTTTAATTTTATCTTAGGAAGTTAAATTGTGCGTTTTCTCGCTTTATTTTAGACAATAATTATTCCTATATTTTAGGGATAAATTATTTTTATACATTGATTGTTTAGCTCCTATATTTGCTTGTTATCAAAACGAATACTCGATTATACAACTGAGTACAATCAAAAAGTTTATTAGTTTAAATTAATTCATCAACCTATTCTTCCATGAGCTTAAAACAAAAAGCAGTTAAAGGTTTAATTTGGTCTGCGATTGAAAGTTGGGGCGGTAGAATAATTTCAGTATCTATTTTTTTCTTACTCGCTCGCCTTCTCGATCCGGAATCTTTTGGTTTAGTTGCTTTAGCAAGTATTTTCATAAATTTTGTTCAGATTTTCATCGATCAAGGATTTTCTCAAGCGATTATTCAACGTGAAAATTTAGAACCAGAGCATTTAAATAGCGCCTTCTGGATTAATATTGGAATAGGTCTATTATTGACAATATTAACCCTTACTAGTGCCGATCTGATTGCTAATGCATTTAGTCAACCAGCCCTAACACCAATTATCCGTTGGTTATCTTTAGGATTTCCATTAAGTAGCCTTAGTAAAGTTCAAGAAGCAATCCTACAGCGGCAGCTTAATTTTAAGGCTCTTGCTTCACGTTCTTTATTCTCGTCTATTGTTAGTGGTTTGGTTGGTGTTGCAATGGCATTCACGGGATGGGGAGTATGGAGTTTAGTCACTAAACTTCTGATATTTGGATTCATCCAAACTATATTAGTTTGGTGGGTTAGTGATTGGCGGCCAACATTCAAAGTTTCTTTAACTCACTTCAAAGATATATTCTCTTTTGGTATCAACATACTAGGATGGAGAATATTCAACTTTTCAACTCGTCGCTCTGATGATTTTCTAATTGGATATTTTCTAGGAACCACTGCACTTGGTTACTATAATGTCGCTTATCGTTTGTTGTTAATGATTACAGAGCTACTGATAGGGGTTAGCCAGAAAGTTGCAATTCCCGCTTTTGCAAGACTGCAAACAGAACCTGAAAGATTGCGTAATGCATTTTATAAAGTAACACAGCTAACAAGCTTTATATCTTTTCCTATCTTTCTTGGTATAGCTGCTTTAGCACCTCAACTGATTACATTATTCCTTGGAGAAGAGTGGACTCAAAGTATCCCGATTATGCAAATTCTGACATTTGTCGGTATTCTCCATGCAGTTAGTAACTTTAATGATTCTATTATCTTTGCTGTTGGAAAGCCCTCTTGGAATCTTAAGTTTAAAATCTTAAGTGCTGTAGTAATTTTTACTGGTTTCTTTGTAGGTGTTCGTTGGGGACTTGTAGCTGTTTCTACTGCCTATGTAGTTTCAAGCTACTTGTTATATCCTATTTCAATTTTGATGGTTCATAAACTGATCGAACTTGATTTTAAAAAATATATTGGTCAGTTTAAAGCATCATTTGTTGGTTCAGTACTTATGGTGTTATCTATACTAGTATTTCAATATACGATTGGTAATTCAGTTGATACATTAGTTTCATTTATTCTGAGTAGTGTAATTGCTCTATTTGTATACTTCTTAAGTGTATATTTAATTCAACCGTCTTTAATTACTAAGTTTAGAAAGTTTGGTAAACAAATTTGAATAAATTAATAAATATAAAAATATGCCAAAAGTTAAATAATCATCCAAAATAAAATATACAGATATCCGCTTTTAACCCTAATTTTATTTAAGATATTAACCTTGCCATATAAGCTATTATCAGAGTATTTTAAAATAAATTAAGATTATTGTCGTAGTCACAAAAGGATGAAAAAATGTTAGAACAAGTAATAAATAAAATTCAACTACTTCCTTTAGTTGAAACATCTAATATATTACCAAGAATTAATGTTAAATTAGCAAATGATTGGGATAAAGAACATGGGATGAGGAAAAAATTAATAGTTAATCATGAATATCGTTTTATTTATTGTCCTATCCATAAAAATGCATCCAGCAGCATCATTAAAGCCATACTGAATATAAGTAAATCAAATAGAAAAGAAAAACTATTAAACTCATCAAGAAATACTATTCGTACTTATGTAGACTTAAATTATAGTTTGGCTAACTATACTTATGCACAAGCAGTACAAATAATTAATAGTGATTATTTTAAATTTGTAATAGTAAGAAATCCTTGGACGCGATTAGTCTCGACTTATTTAAATTTATTTGTTCGCTTATTTGAAAATAACCAAGTAACACAATTAGCAAAGGATTCAGCAAAATATATATACGGAGAGGATAATTTTGGAAAATATGAAGATTCTATAAGTTTTGCACAATTTGTGCAGTACGTCTGTAATACAGACGATCAATATATAGATCCACACTGTAAATCGCAATACTTTTTTCTTGGAGGTCTGAAATACGATTTTATTGGTCGTATGGAAAATCTATCCCATGATTTAGAATATATAAAAAATAGGCTAAATTTATCTTTAGAATTACCGAAAGTCAATAAAACTGATTATTCTACCTCATCAGATATAAATAATAATTATTCAACTCTTTCTCCATCTGAACTAAGAAGTTTAAAAACCGGATTTCCTAGTTATAAAAATTTGTACACACCAGAGTTAATTGATTTAGTTGCTCAAAGATACGCGAAAGATCTAGAAATGTTTGGATATGAGTTTGTATGATTAATAAACAGTTTTTTTGAAAAATTTCAAAATTTTGTGTTCTAATTTTCCTTGAACGAGCATTAATTACGGCTTGAAAAATCGGAAATTTAAAAAACTGCAAAATACTTATTGTTATCATGTGTACATCTTACTCAAAAAATTTTTTATTTATGGCGAATGAAATACAAAGAAGAACCAAACAATTATCTGTTGCAGAACCATCTACATTGTTAAGAAAAATTATTTCTAAAATTAAAAATGATTGGGGTGAAATTGAAACAGCCGATAATTGGTATGCAGAAACATGGGCACAAAAAAGATTAATTGTTAATCATGAGTATCGCTTTATTTATTGTGCAATCCCTAAAAATGCATCTAGTAGCTTAATGAAAGCTATAGTTAGTTTACGTAACTCAAAAAGAAAAGAAAAACTTTTGAATTCCTCAAGGGATACTATTCGTAATTATGTAGAACTTAACTATAGCTTGGCTAGCTATACTTATGCAGAAGCTAACAAAATAATAAATAGTGATTACTTCAAATTCGTCATAGTTCGGAATCCTTGGGCACGATTAGTATCCACATACCTAAACTTATTTGTTCGATTTCACGAGCATGGACGACCTACAGATTTAGTTAGAGATTCAGTAAAATATATATCTGGAGAAGATCTAAAAGATAGAGATTCGATTAATATTACTTTTAAACAGTTAATCGACTACCTATGTGCTACTGAAGACAGATATTTAGACCAACACTGTATACCTCAATACTTATTTTTGGGTGGGGTTAATAACTATTTTTTAGCTCGGATGGAGAATTTATCTGAAGATTTACAGTACATAGAAAACAAATTAAATTTATCTTTAGAACTGCCTAAGTTAAATAAAACAGAATATTCAGATTCGTCAAATAGCCAGCAAAACTTTGCAAAGATTTCAGCTTCTGAATTGAGAAATTGGAAAACGAACCTACCTGATTATAAACAATTCTATACACCAGAACTAATTTATTTAGTTAGTCAAAGATATGCGCAAGACATAGAATTGTTTGGGTATAATTTTGCCGGTCCTAATAGATATACTTCAAACTATTTAACTATAGGAAAGAGTAAATGAACTATGAGTTTAAGCCATTAGTAAGTATAATTATCAACAACTATAATTACGAGCGCTTTTTACCAGAAGCGATTGACAGCGCCATAAATCAAACTTACCAAAATACTGAAGTTATTGTTGTCGATGACTGTTCCACTGACAACTCCCGCGATGTCATCGCCTCTTATGGTGACAAAGTGATTCCCGTTTACCATCAAAAAAATGGCAAACAAGCCGCAGCCTTTAACAGTGGATTTGCAATCAGTAAAGGTGAAATAATTATCTTTTTAGATGCTGATGACTATCTTCACACGAATGCAGTGGAACGTGTTGTTTCAGTGTGGAAACCAAATCTTGCTAAAGTGCATTACCGCTTACAAGTGGTAGACACCCACAGGAAATCTTTGGGATTTTCTTATCCCCAAGGTGGTAAACCGTTATCTAGTGGGGAAGTTTGGCGGACTATTTTGAAAGTAGGAGCTTATCAAAGTGTCGCAACCAGCGGTAATGCTATTAACCGTAAAGCATTAGAACAAGTTTTTCCGATTTCCGACGAGTACAAGCTGACTGCTGACGATTATCTTTCAATGCTGATTCCCTTTTACGGAGAAATTGTTGCTATTAATGAACCCCAAGCGGCTTATCGGATTCATACCAGCAATCAGTGGGCCATGACGGAAATCACAAGCGATCGCTTCCATCGCTTTATCCGTCACGACCTGCAACGCTGTCAGC